>Ga0209369_1000171_pt1 | contig 138970 bp, 135 predicted proteins | sample EBPBio142010_DNA_FD_185865 | JGI IMG/M metagenome (GOLD analysis project Ga0209369, IMG submission 185865) | Wastewater treatment Type I Accumulibacter community from EBPR Bioreactor in Madison, WI, USA - Reactor 1_10/4/2010_ DNA (SPAdes)... | ecosystem: Engineered > Bioreactor > EBPR >...
TCATTGGTAACCGCAGCACCCTGTGTGCTGCTGCACCTAGAAGACCCGAAAACGCGCGACAGTACCAGGCCTCCGGAATTGGGTACCAACTGGGTGGACTAGGCGTACCAACTCAGACGATCTGCCAGGTCGGGAAAGTTCAATGACTTGGGTGATCAGCTGACACTGGCCACGGTGCTTCTGGCGATCTCACTGTTCCTCTTCGGTATCGCAGCGCTCATCAGCGGGGCGCGCACGCGCTACCTGATTACTGGAGTGGCTACGGCCGTAATGGTGATCGCGACGATCGTTGCGATCATCGTTGTCGCGACCCCTGTGGCGTAAAAGCCGATGATTCTGGGTGCGGCGTCGCAGTCGGCTGCGACCGGCAGCGACGCCGCACCAGCACTACGAGCGAGTGCTGAGTTGATCGAGTAGCTGCTGCGCCTTCTCAGGATCGCTTGCGATCTGCATCAGCTCTTGCCAGAGCTCAGTCGACTGGCCGAGACTGATGGCAAACAACACGAAGAAGAGCACCCATGCGAGCAAGCCGGCAGCGAGTGGCGCCCAGAACGTGAGCTTTCGTGCGCGCAGCCTGCGAATGGAAAAGATCAGCACGAGGGCGTAAAGCGACAGCACGAGGATCGCCCCGACCGTGCCGATTGTCTGTACCTGAGGGGGCGCAGCGAAGTCGGCAATACCGAGATCTCCGGCGATCTTCGCGAATTCGGCGGGCAGCTGCGAGAGCGAAAATGCCATGCTCAGCGCGAAGTAGCCGCCGAGCACGAGGAGTGCAATCGTGATGATGCGATCAGCGGCGCGAGGCCGTGCTGGTGGCTTTACGGCTGCCTGGGGTGCGGCCTGGGCCGCTGCCTGCACCGGAGCGGCTTCGGGGTTCGCTGCGTTGGCAGACTGCGCGGGATCGGCAGCGCGATACGGCTCGCCAAGCTGCGGTGCGCGAGTGGGCCGCGCCGCGCCGTCCCATTTGACTCCGAGGTTGTGGGGTACCCCTGGCAGCCTGCTGGGGGTCGCCGGTGTCGGTGGAGCCGTGGAAGGCGTTGCAGCCGGCAAGGTCGTCGCTGGGGGAGACGCGGGTGCCGACGCCGAGGTGTCGCTTGGCTCGATGGAGTCGCTGCTGGCAGCGGGTGCGTCAGCTGTGCCCGCTGCCGGCTCGGCATATTCGCCGTATTGCGGCCGCGGCCGCTTGTCGTGCTCCGACGTCACGCTGCGCTCACCGACTTTCCGGCGCTGCCGAGCTGCTGTGCTGCCTCGACGATGCGCGCGGCCATCGCGGTCTCAGCGACCTTGCCGTAGGCGCGGGGGTCGTACTGCTTCTTGTTGCCGACTTCGCCGTCGATCTTCAGCACGCCGTCGTAGTTTTTGAACATGTAGTCGGCGACGGGGCGCGTGAATGCGTACTGCGTGTCAGTGTCGATGTTCATCTTGATGACGCCATTCGAGACCGCCTCGGCGATCTCTGCGGCAGAGGAGCCTGATCCGCCGTGGAACACTAGGTCAAGGGGTTTTGCCGCGGTGCCGTACTTTGCTGCGAGGCCCTGCTGAATCTCGGCGAGCAGCTCGGGGCGCAGCTTCACGCCACCCGGCTTGTAGACACCGTGTACGTTGCCGAAGGTGAGCGCGGTCAGATAACGGCCCGCATCGCCGAGGCCGAGCGCCTCCACGGTTGCGACCGCGTCATCGAGCGTGGTGTACAGCTGATCGTTGATCTCGTGCGTGATGCCGTCTTCTTCGCCGCCGACGACCCCGATCTCTACCTCGAGAAGGACGCCGATCGCGGCCATGCGCGGCAGCAACTGCTTTGCGATCTCAAGGTTCTCAGTGAGCGGCACCGCAGAGCCGTCCCACATGTGCGACTGGAAATAGGGCAGACCGCCCTCTGCAACGCGGGCCTCGCTAGCCTCAAGGAGCGGCAGCACGAAGCTATCGAGGTGATCCTTCGGGCAGTGGTCAGTGTGCAGCGCAACCGTCACATCGTAGGCCTTTGCAACTTCTTCGGCGTATTTCACGAAGGCGATCGCACCGCCCGCACGGTTCTTCACGGTGTGACCCGCAAAGTAGTCGGCGCCGCCGAAGCTCACCTGAAGAATGCCATCGCTGCCCGCCTCGGCGAAGCCCTGCAGCGCAGCGTTCAGCGTCTGCGAGCTCGAAACATTGATGGCGGGAAAGGCGAAGCCGCCGTTCTTCGCGGCGTCAAGCATTGCGGCGTACTGTTGCGGAGTTGCGACGGGCATGAAACGGCCTTTCGTGGGCTTGTTGATCCTCCGCACAAGTCTAGGCGATCGCCTCGGGGCGGGCGGCGGGTGCTCCTGCCAAAACCCCGCAAGTATGCTGCCCGCGGCGCACCGGCTCTCGGAGCACCGTCAACCCTCGGCGCACCACACCTCAGGCGCCGGGCGTGAGGGGATTCTGAAGTTTGTGGGGTCACAGAAGCGCGCTATACGGCCAGCGGGGCGGAATTTGCGACCTGCAAACCCTGAGAAGGAGAGGATCGTAGCGACCGCGAGCCGAGGTACGCTTGAAGGCATGACTGACAACGACTCGCTCGGCACCTGGCAACCCGACCGCAACCTCGCGATGGAGCTGGTGCGCGCCACTGAGGCCGCCGCGATCCGCGCGACCCCCTGGGTTGGCCGTGGCGACAAGAACGCCGCCGACGGTGCCGCCGTCGATGCGATGCGACGTTTCCTTTCGACAGTGAACATGAACGGCACCGTCGTGATCGGCGAGGGCGAGAAAGACGATGCGCCGTGGTTGTACAACGGCGAGCAGGTCGGCAACGGTGAGGGTGCCGAGTGCGATGTCGCGGTGGATCCCATCGACGGCACCAGGCTCACCGCCGAGGGGCGCCCCGGCGCACTCTCGGTGATCGCGGTCGCCGACCGTGGCAGCATGTATGACCCCTCGGCGGTCTTCTACATGGACAAGCTCGTGTGCGGCCCTGAGGGCGTTGGCATTGTCGACATCGAGCGTCCCATCGGCGAGAACATTCGGGCTCTCGCCCGTGCGAAGAACGTCGACGTCAGCGACATTCGCGTCGCCGTGCTCGACCGCCCGCGCCACGAGCAGCTGATCGCAGACATCCGCGCGGCCGGGGCAGGCACCCGCCTCATCATGGACGGCGATGTTGCCGCCGGCGTGAACGCGGCTCAGTGGAACTCGCGCATCGACCTGGCCGTCGGCATTGGCGGCACCCCCGAGGGCATCATCACCGCCTGCGCGGTGAAGGCGCTCGGCGGCGTGATCCAGGGCAAGCTGTGGCCGAAAGACGATGCCGAGCGCGAGCAGGCGCTCGCCGCCGGTCACGATCTCGATCGCGTGCTGCACCCAAATGACCTCGTCGCGAGTGACAACTGCTACTTCGTGGCAACCGGCATCACCTCGGCAGACTTTCTCGACGGCGTGCAGCGCCGCGGGCCATTCCTGCGCTCCGAGAGCGTAGTCATGCGTTCGTACTCGGGCACGATTCGCCGAGTCATCACCGACCAGCGCCCCGACCGCTGGGACTAGTCCCGGCACCGGGGCGTGCACGGCAGCTCCGCTCATAAGGAGTTGCCTTGAGCTCCTCCCACGGGGCGGGGTAGGGCGGCTGCAACGAGACCTCGTCGATCGGCGACTGCTCGATCACCTGCAGCAGCGCGCTTCGTGCACTGCTGAAACGCATCGAGCGTTCCCGGCTTCTGCTGTGCGCCTCGCAGCACGCGAACGAACATGGTGTCGGCAGGGCCTTCGATGTAGAACTCTGCGTTCGCATCGTCGCTGCTCGCAATCAGTTCGAGCGCGGCGGCGATCGCCTGTTCGTCGCTCGCCCGAACGCTGGTCTCTGACCCGCCGAGTTCGACACTCGAGATGCCGGGAAGCACTGCGAGCGCGGTCGTGAGCGCGCTATAGGCAGCACCCGTCTGGTCGTCTGCGTCGCCGCCACCCGGCGGGAGCAATGTGAAACCGACGCCAGCCTGTTCGGCTTCGGCCTGCACGGCGAGCGTCGCGGGGTCAGAGATCATTGCCACCGTTGCAGGCGAGACCGTGATGCCATCGGCGTCGAATGCGATGCCGTGATGATCGAGTGCGTAGGCGCTGGTGAGCACAGGAATCACGCTATCAAGATCGAAGCCGGCCGGCACGAGCATGTCGATCGGCGACTTGGAACTCGAGATCTGGCTCGCGTCGTCGCTGACTGCGCCGAACACACCGAGGGCGACGTCTGTATTGCGAGATCGGATCTCGCGCAACAGTGTAAAGAGGGTATCGACCGATGCTGTTCTCGCCTGGAGATCGAGCGTGTTCTCGTCGATCCCGCTTCGGCGTGGGCGCTCCGGATCAAATGTTAACCCGTCGACCTGGCCCCTCAGATCTGGGCCCGTTGCCTCGAGTGCGGCGAGCACGCTCGCGTACCGCACAAGCTCTTCAGCATTGAAGCAACTGCCCGGTAAATCGTACTTTGTGGCGTTCCATCGGCCGTCTTGTGCGGTTGTGCGAGCATCGAGCTGGTCGAGCCGAGGTGATCCCTCGCAACTCAGACGAGCGATTTCGCGGGCCTGCTGCTCGGTGAGATCTGGCGTGGTCTCGATCTCTGCGGTGTACTTCGAACTGCTGGTAGGCCAGCCGTTGTAGAAGCTCCACGAGGCATCAACGACGCCATCGGCCGAGTCGAGTCGACCCTCCCACGCCTGTTGCGCGAAGCTGATGGGTGCGCAGGCCGCCAGTGCTGCGACGAGCGCCGCCGCTCCGCAGAGCCCCTTAAGTCGACGGGCAACGATGGCCGGGGTCTGTGCGGGTGAAGCCATCGCAGCTCAGACCTCGGCGCCACTCTCGCTCGAGATGCCCGAGTAGTCGTCGAGCCTGTCGCCCAGCACCGGAAAGTGCTCCCTGATCTCGGTCACGAGCTCGGCATCGATGTCGACGACCGCGACCTGCTCGTCTTCGCCGCACTCAACGAGGATGCGGCCGGCCGGGTCGACAAGGCGGCTGTAGCCGCCGAGCGAGACTCCGTGTTGCTCACCGCACGAATTTACTGCGAGGATCCATGCCTGATGCTCGACGGCACGAGCCTGCGAGAGCAGCCGCCAGTGTTCGCGTCGGGCCGCGGGCCACGCAGCGGGCACGATCACCGCGGTAGCGCCGCGGTCGCTGAGTTGCTGCCACAGCCCGGGAAAGCGAAGGTCGTAGCAGGTGGTGCTCGCCGTCTGACCGAGTGGTGTCTCGACCACGCTCAGCGTCGTGCCGGGGGTGAGCATCTGCGCCTCGAGCGACTTATAGCCGAAGACGTGAATCTTGCGGTAGGTTTGCGCGATCCGCCCCTCCCGGTCGATCAGTACTGCCGTGTTGTACAGCTTGCCCTCTTCGTCACGCTCAACGATGCTGCCGATGTGCACGTATGCGCCGAGCTCACGAGCGACCCTTCGGCCCATTTGCACGGTCGGGCCGTCAAGCGGTTCGGCGAGGCTCTCGTAACCTTCGAACGAGAAATAGCCGGCGCTCCACAACTCGGGCAGTACGAAGAAGTCGACGTCTTCGTGTGATCGCAGCATGGCCTCGACGCGAGCAATACGGTCGGTCTGGCTCTCGGTCTCGGGGCTGGCGACTTGCACCAGGGCAACGCGGGTCATGGCTGGCTCCTTCTGTCGAACAAGTTACTTGAGATCTTCGGTGTTGCGGTGGCTGCTCAACGTGATCGAGTCAATCGGCGATTCATCGATGAGCTCTTGTAGTTTGCTTCGGGCATCACGGACCTCATTTTTCGAAGCCGAGTCTTTCAGCGACAGCTTTGCCAACAATTCATCGGCTGCGACTACCAGTTCAGCTTCTTCTGCCGTGGGGATCTTCGATCGTGCCTGCATCAGCTTCGTGAACGCAATAGGGGCGTCGGGGTTGTTCAGGCCGCCCTCTACGAGCGCCACCAACCAGGGTTCGTGCGTCGCCTCAATCTCAGTATTCTTTGCCAGCGGTTCGCTCGAAATGATGAGCTCAAGAGCCTGCTGCGCGGCGTCTTCGCTGTTTACTTGCACAGTGAGACGGCCAAATCCATCTTCGTTTCGGTACGGAGCTTCGGCGCTCTGCACGCCCGAGATCGACTGTAGATCGGCGAGCAGCGCATCGAATGCCGCATTCTCATCGCCAGTGCCCGCGCTGCCGCTGGCAATGACGCTCAGTGAGATGCCGGCCGCCGCCGCATCTTGTTCGAGCGCGAGCAGCGTCGGGTCGTCGGTGCGCTCTGAACGCAGTTTGATCTGGATTTCGGTGTCGCTGAGCGTGACCCCGCGATGAGGCACGTCGAAGGCGCGCTTCAGCAGGGTTAACGCCGGCGCTAGGTCGTAGCCCTCCGGTACCTCGACGGTAAGCGGTTGATCGTTGCCGAGCTCGCCGGTGCCCATGAAGAACAAGGGGCTGTCTGCGTTTCGCGCCTGAATCTCTTGCAGCAGGGCGAACATCTCTTCGGTGTCCGAATCGATGTGCACTTCCAGCGGAATCTCGCCCGCGGGGGTTTCTCGCTCGACCGCTTCGGGGCTGAACGACCGAACGAAAGCCTTGACCGGAGCGCTTTCGGGGGTGGTCATCAGCTGGATTGACTCGAGCACCGTCGCGTAGCGCCCCAGCTGCTCGGCGTCGAAACAGCTGCCGATCAGATCGGGCATTGTCGCCTCGAGAAGTTGGCCTGAGCCCTGCGCTTGCACCGAGATCTGATCGAGGCGCTCGCCACCCACGCAACTCAGTCGGGCAAAAGCTTCAGCGTCGGCGACGCTGAACTGCGGCGAAACCACTACGCGGGATTCGTGGTACGACCGAGCGGTCGGCCAGTTGTCGTGGTACTGCCACTCGACCGATTCGACCCCAGGTGCAGTTTGCATGCGCTTCACCCACACGCGCTGCTCGCCGCCTGACTGGCTGCATGCCACGAGGGGCACCGCAAGGGTGAGTGTCACGAGCGCGCCGATCGTGCGAAGTGCGCGTGCGAGGGGGTGCGTGCCACTGTCGACTCCTTGTGATCGGTGTTATCTCGAGCCTAGAGGCATGTCGCCTCGGCTCACAGCTTGAGCGGGATGGCTTTCAGCTGCTGCACGCGCAGCCCGGTAGCCTTCGCGAGTGCGGGCAGATCGGCAGCGCCGTGCCGCCGCGCTGCGTCAATGATGATCGCGGCGCAGGCCTCTGCATCGGCGAGCGCCTCGTGGTGCGAGAACTCACCAAACCCTGCCGCAGCCGCCGCGAGCGGCAGTCGGTGCGACGCGATGTCGTAGGTTTTGCGCGACACCTGCACGCTGCAGAGGTACCGCAGCTTCGGCGTCGGGGTGACAGTCTCTGCGCAGGCGGTGCGAATGACCCCCATATCAAAGCCGGCGTTGTGCGCGACCGCGATGTCGTCACCTATGAACTCCCGAAGAGCGGGCAACTGCTCTGCCCAACCGGGCGCGTGCAACACCATCTCGGGTGTGATGCCGTGGATCTTGATGTTGAAGGGCAAGAACTCGGCGTGGCCCGCAGGCGGGTTGATCAACCAGCGCGCGCGATCCTCGACCCTGCTGTCGCGAACCCGCACAAGACCCACTGAACATGCCGACGAGGCATGACTATTGGCGGTCTCAAAATCTAGGGCAACGAAATCAACTGGCACGGCATCAAGCATTTCACACGCCACTGACAGCGCAGTTCTCGCGTCTGGAAACCCGGAGCGCAGTGCTGAGCGGCACATCAAAGGTGCAGGTGAATGTGCACCCACTTGCCGCCGAGCGCAGCCTGGAGTTCTTGCAGCAGCGCACTTTCGCAACCGGGAAGGTCGGCGACAACGCCGACCCATGCGAACGCGATCGCATCGCGAAGGTCCCAGTCCGCGAGCATCGCTTGCAAGCCGCACCGCTCGCAGACAGCCTCAGGAGCCCGGTGAGTCTCATCCCACTCGCCGATCAGCTGCATGGCGTTCTCGCTGACCTCGCCGCATCTCGGGCAGCGGAAGCCCTCGAAACCTTCTAACGCGTAAAAGGAATTCCAGCCGGGCACTACCGTGACCGGTATCAGCGGATCGTATTGCCAGCCGGGATGGGTGCGCTCGAACTCTGCGGTCACGCGCGGGCCGATCGCGTCTGCGGCCAACTGCTCTTCGCTTGCCGCAAGATCGAAGAACTGGTCGCGATGATCGCTCATGTGGCCAATCCTAGGTTGGCGAGCAACGTTGTACGCGCGGTGCTGCCGAGATCGCTCTCGATGTCAAGACGCCATTCGCGCACATCGCCATCCTGCATCTGCTGCGGCAGGTAGACTTGACCCCCGTGGCTCTTACTATCGGAATCGTGGGTCTGCCGAACGTCGGCAAGTCGACCCTCTTCAACGCGCTTACCCAGAACGACGCGCTCGCCGCGAACTACCCGTTCGCGACCATCGAACCGAACATCGGGGTGGTGAACCTGCCCGACCCCAGGCTCGACAAGCTCGCCGAGATCTTCGGCAGCGAGCGCATTCTGCCCGCTCCCGTCAGCTTCGTCGACATCGCGGGCATCGTGCGCGGTGCGAGCGAGGGTGAGGGGCTCGGCAACCAGTTTCTCGCGAACATTCGCGAGGCCGACGCGATCGCACAGGTCGTGCGCGGCTTCAGCGATCCCGATGTGATTCACGTCGACGGCAAGGTAAACCCGGCCAGCGACATGGAGACGATCAACACTGAGTTGATCATCGCCGACCTGCAGACGCTCGAGAAGGCGCTCGTGCGCTACGAGAAAGAGCTGAAGAATAAGAAGATCGACGCGTCGGTCGTCGAGACGGCGAAGGCCGCGCAGGCTGCCCTCAACGAGGGCAAGGTGCTGTCGCAGGCGGGGCTCGACCTCGAGCCGATTCGCGAGCTCGGTCTGCTCACCGCGAAGCCGTTTCTCTACGTATTCAACGTCGACGAGACGGTGCTGCAAGACCGCGCGAAGCTCGAAGAGCTCTCGGCGCTTGTCGCTCCCGCCAAGGCGATCTTTCTCGACGCGAAGATCGAGAGCGAGCTCATCGAGCTCGATGCCGCCGATGCTAAGGAGCTGCTCGAATCGATCGGCCAGGAAGAGAGCGGGCTCGACCAGCTCGCGCGCGTTGGCTTCGACACCCTCGGGCTGCAGACCTACCTGACCGCGGGCCCGAAAGAGGCGCGCGCCTGGACGGTTCGCAAGGGCGCGACTGCGCCTCAGGCGGCAGGCGTCATTCACGGCGACTTCGAGAAGGGCTTCATCAAGGGCGAGATCATCTCGTTCGAAGACCTCGTCGAGGCCGGCTCGGTCGCCGAGGCGCGCGCTCGCGGTAAAGCCCGCATGGAGGGCAAGGAGTACGTCATGCAAGACGGCGACGTGTGCGAATGGCGGTTTAACGTCTAGCGTTATTGACGCTTTCCGTTATATACTTTCCACGTGATCAGATCGTTCAGAAGTCGAAATACCGAACGAATCTGGCGCGAACAGTTTGTCAAGAGCGTTGATAGGAACATGCAGCGCGCAGCACTGAGAAAGCTTGAGTTGATACATGCTGCCCGGGATGTAGAAGACCTGAGAATCCCTCCGGGAAACTGTCTCGAGATGCTCTCCGGTGACCGTCGCGGCCAACACAGCATTCGAGTCAATGCGCAATGGCGAATCTGTTTTGTATGGAGAGATGGAGGTGCGGAGAATGTCGAGCTTGTCGACTACCACTGAGAGCGACTGGATCGAGCCCATTCATCCTGGAGAGATTCTCATGGAGGATTTCATTGAAGGGTTTGGGATTACCCAGAACAAACTAGCTGTGTCGATTGGTGTCCCGCCGCGCAGGATCAATGAGATCGTGCACGGCAAACGCGGGATCACTGCGGATACAGCGATCCGTCTCGCCCGCTTTTTCGGTACGTCGGAGGAACTCTGGATGAATCTGCAGTCGAACTACGAACTGCGGCTGGAGCGGAGGGTACTGGGCGACCAGATCGCTGAGATTACACCGTTCAAGGCCGCATGAGCTCACTCCCGGAGTCGCTGCGCTCCACCGCAACCGCTGAAGGCATCGAGAAGTTTCTCGCCGGTGCCAAAGTGCATCGCTGCAGTGCGGTGCTGGTTGTGACGCGCAGCCCAAACGACGAGTTTCTGCCGGGTATTGAAGAAGTCCCCTCCGTGGGAGTCGAGACGGATGAGTCCCTGGCGGCAGCGCTAGATCGTGAGTTGCTCGAAGAAGTCGGGTTTGAAGCCGAAACCATTGACGATGGTTTCATCGAATATTTCGACTACATCTCCGCGTCGGGCAGGCATACGCGTCATTTCACAGTGGCGTTTCCGTTGGGCGAGCGTTCAGTGAGGCTTTCTGAAGAGCACGTAAACGCGAGGTGGATCACGGCAGAGGAACTCAGCGATGCGAGGTGCACGCCGGAAACGCTGGGGGTGCTCGAAGCTCTCGATCCGTTCGATGAACGCGCGCGCCGATCCCGCACCTAACCGCCGCTGTTCTGAGCAGCCGGGGCGCGATCCTCGCCCTTCTTCGAACCTGATGGTGTGGCGGTGCTCGCCCTGTGCACAACGGCACCGAGCCCCACGCCGACGAGAAGCGGCAAGGCGAAGCCGGTGTCGAGAACGAGGATCAGGATGAGCAGCGCGACGAGCGGGCGTTTCCAGCTGACAGATAGAGTCGCTCCCATCGCGGCGACGATCGCGGCCGCAGGGTCGAGCCCGGGCAACGCCAGGGAGGTGGCCGCGCTGACAAGCCCGCCGACGACGGGAGCTTTCTCGCCCACGTCGATCTCGCCCGCCTGGGCGCAGCGGATAGGTGGGCCGACCTTGCCGTGATGACGCTCTCGCTCGAATGGAACTACGTCGGGTATGACGAGGCCGACTTTTGGGCGGCGTACGGGAGCGAACCCGACGCCCACCGAATTGCCTACTACCGCGCGCTCTGGAACGCGGCATAGCGGTAGCGTGGAAGGGTGACCTCTTTTCAGCTGCACTCCACGCTCGTTGGCGACGAGACCGCCGCTACCCGCGTCGTCTTCTTGCACGGCCTGTTCGGGCGCGGCCGAAACTTCACGAGGATCGCGGCCGGACTCGAGCCCGAGGCGCAGAGCCTCATGGTCGACCTGCCGAACCACGGGCGCTCGGCGTGGACCGGGCACTTCCACTACGCGCAGATGGCCGACCTCGTCGCCGCACACCTGCGCGGGGGCTTTGCAGAGTCTGGGCCCGTCGATGTGGTCGGGCATTCGATGGGCGGCAAGGTTGCGATGGTGCTTGCACTGCGCCACCCCGATCTGGTGCGCCGCCTCGTCGTCGTCGACATCTCGCCAGTATCTTCTGGTGGCTCGAGGGGTGAGTTTCAGCACCTGCTCGGGTCACTTGCGGCGTTGGATCTCCCGGCGCTTGAGCGGCGCTCTGATGTCGACGAGGCGCTCGCCGCAGCCGTGCCAAACAACACGGTGCGCAGCTTTTTGCTGCAGAACCTGAAGCACCGTGACGGCGGCTTCACCTGGGAACCAAATCTTGACCTGCTCTACGGTGAGCTCGAGACCGTCATGGGCTTTCCTGATGCTGCCGGCGCCGTGTTCGGCGGGCAGGTGCTCTGGATTCGCGGCGACCGTTCGAACTATGTCACAGACGACGATGCCCCGGCGATGCGGGCGCTGTTTCCGAAGACGCGACGCATGACAGTGCGCGACGCCGGGCACTGGGTGCACTCGGAGAAGCCCGAAGAGGTGATCTCTGCCCTGCGCACATTTTTATTGGCGCAGTAGCCGGCTCTGGTGAGATTCGGCGCAAGAAGCGCTGAGATAGTCTGGGCGTGCAAGCCTCGGAACGAGTGAGGCCCGAACTACTGCGAGAGGATCCTCGTGACCGAATCTTCGCTGCCTGACGAGACGCAGCTGCCGCAGTGCCCCGAGTGCGCGAGCGAGTATACCTACGAGATGGGGGCTCTGTTGGTGTGCCCGATGTGCGGGCATGAGTGGGCGGCGAATGGCCAGCCTGACGAACAGCTGGCAGACGGAGCACAGGTCATTCGCGACGCGGTCGGAAACCCGCTTGCCGACGGTGACAACGTCACCCTCGTGAAGACGGTCAAGGTGTCTGGCGGCGGTGGCGGCACCATCAAGATCGGCACGAAGGTCGCCGGGATTCGCCTCATCGAGGGCGCAGGCGATCACGACATCGACGCGAAGGTGTCCGGTTTCGGCAAGATGCAGCTGAAGTCAAGCGTCGTCAAGAAGGTCTAGCGCTCGAGCATGTTTTTCACCCACGACCTCGGCGACGGTTTTGCGCTCGGGCTGCGCACAACCGACTCGGTCGACGAACTGCTTGCCCTCATCAACAAGAATCTCGCGCGGTTGCGGCAATGGGAGCAATGGGCGCTGGCCGAGCAGACCCCTGAAGCGCTGCGGGCGCACGTTGAAGAGCGGCTGCAGATGTTCGTTACTGGCGCCGCGGTTCCCTGCAACATCTATGCCGGTGGTCAGCTGATCGGCAATATCGAGATGCGTATCAACGCCTACAACCGTACGGCAGAGCTCGGTTACTGGATCGACGAAGATTTCGAGGGCAGGGGAGTGGTGACGCGCGCGTGTCAGGCGCTCATCGAGCACGGCAAGACCAGCCTCGGAGTGCGGCGTTTTGAGCTCTACACCGCGGCGCACAATGATCGCAGCGGTGCGGTCGCGAAGCGGCTCGGTTTTGCGCACGAGGGTGTGATGCGAAGCGCGACACCGCTGGGTGAGCAGCGCTTCGACACGAACGTATACGGCCTGGTGGTCGCGAGTGCCGCGGGCATAAGCTGAGGTACTCCATGCCAAAGGAGGCAAGAGTGTCAGAACCGGTGAAGGGCCCCAAATCGTACTTCCCTTCGGTTGAGGCGAAATACGGCAAATCGATCGACCAGTGGATCGCCGAGCTGCGTGCGGTCGCCGGGCAGAAACACATGGATCAGGTGCAGTTCTTGAAGGATCAGGGCATGGGCCACGGGCACGCAAACGCCCTCGTGCACGTGTTTCGGGCGGAGCACGACGGCGCGTGAGCGAGCGGCCGAGTGATGAGGAGATCGCCTGACATGGAGCTTCCCGCGGGCCTTCGCGAGCACCCTTTTTCGTATCGAATCACGAGTGCTGGTGAGGTGCGCGTCGTTCGAGACGGTCGCTCTATCGTGACGGTGAGGGGTGCGGCCGCGCGAAAGCTGGCGGCCCAGCTGGGCAGCGACGATGCGAGGGATCAGCAGCTGCTCGCAAGAGCCACCGGAAACTACAAGCGCGGCAACGAACGTGGGGCCTCGGTGCGATGAGCGACTGCGTGCTGAAGTGAGCCATGCCGACGATACTGCTTGAGACGCTGATCGATGCGCCGATCGAACGTTGCTTTTCGTTGAGCCTTTCGATCGACGCGCACACTCAATCGATGGGGCCGTCTGCTGAGCGGGCGGTCGCCGGGGTGACAAGCGGTGAGATTGGACCGGGCGAGTCGGTGACCTGGCAGGCGCGCCATTTCGGGGTGCCTCTGCGCATGACTTCGCTGATCAGTGAATACGAGCGCCCGAGTCGATTCGTTGACGAACAAACGCAGGGTCCATTCGCCAGATGGTGGCACGAACACCGATTCGAGGTATCGGGGCGACAGACCCGCATGATCGACCACATCGAGTTCGAAGCTCCCTTTGGATTTCTTGGCAAGATTGCTGAGCGGCTTGTGCTCGAGCGCTACATGAAACGACTCATCGGGCAGCGAAATCTGTGGCTCAAGCAGCGCCTCGAAGCGTGACGATTCGTGCAATTCGTCAGCTCGAGGCGGGAGTTCGGGCTGAAATTCTGTAGTCTGTCAGGGTGAATGACGATGAATTGCGCGCATTTCTCGACTCCGCGACCGTAGGTGGCGAAGAGGATCAGGGCCAAGAACCCGAAGGTTCAGGCGCTGAACCGGTCGCGCCGACCGAAACGCCCTCGGCTGCACCTTTGCCTCAGCGCCGCGGGGTCCCGAGCTTCGACGAGCTGATGAGCATGGGCGAGCCCGCCTCGGATTCGTCGCTTCCCGAAGCGACCGCGCCCTCGGCCAGTCCGGAGCCCGCACGCAAGACGCCAACCGAGAACGCTGCCGCATCACCGGTTCAGCAGGCGAAGCCTGACGAGCAGCCGTGGTCTCAGGCTTTTGCCACTGACAACGAGCAGCTCGTGCCGCTTATTCTGCCTGGATTCTCACCTGAGCCCCGCGAGCGGCGTGACCTGCCCCCGGTGTTTCAGGCAGAGCCTACTCAGCAGGCGCCGCAGCCGGACTTGTCGGCATCGAAGCAGTACGAGGAGCCGGCTCCGACGCAGCCCTTTGATGTACTGACCTCGACAGAGACAGGCAAAACGCAGGCCACCACAGCAAGCGCAGCTGCGAACGCCACGGCTGCCTCGACTGGTGCCGCAGTCGCAGCCGCCTCCGCGGCTACAGCTGCGACAACTCCCGTAGCGGCAGCATTCCCACCGGCCGCAGCGACGCGCCCGACTCAGGCTGCCGCCGACACTGATCCTTTTGCGCTCCTTGCCCCTGAGCTCGCAAGTGATGCTGAGACGGAACCCGAGCCCGACTACGAACGAATCTCGGTCACGGGCAGCGAGAACCGCGGACGCAAGGCTCTGCCGTGGCTGATCGTCGGTGGCGGGGTCGTGGTAGCGATCATCGCCTCGATCTTTGTGGTCAACGGTGTACGCGGCAACGAAGCGCCCGCGACGACCGAGAATCCGCCGGCGACCTCGCAGCCGACGACCGAAGCCCCCGCTGAGACCGAAACCCCGGAGCCGAACGAAGAACCGGCCCCCGAGCCCGACGCTGCACCCGTGGTCGATCCGGGGAGCACGTGGCCACTGCCGATCGAGCAGTGGGGCCTGACCGTGCAGGTCTCTGAGAAGCTCGGTGGAAGCACCCCCTACACGCTGTTCGACGGCAATACTCGCGCAACGTTCGACTCGATCCCGGTCGCCGCCGGTTTTTCAGACGCCTGCGCTGCGGCTCGCGAGCCCAACGTGTGGGGTCTGCTGAAGACGGACGATGGCAAGCTTGAGGTGGTGAGGCCCGAGCCTCGCTGCACGAGTCAGGCAGACGCCGCGCTCTACGACACGATCTGGGGCACGCTCGACTACATGGCGAAGAGCGCGAAGCCCTCATAACTCACGCTGCAGCCGGGAGCGAGAAGAACGCTGGCCAGAGCGCGACCGCGAGCGGGTAGCCGACGAAGCTCACGATGTCGAGCACCCAGTGCGCGACGATCAGCGGCAAGGATCGGCCCCAGCGCTGATACGCCCATCCGAAGACGAGGCCCATCGCCACGTTTCCGATGAATCCACCGAACCCCTGGTAGAGGTGGTAGCTGCCTCGCAGCAGCGCGCTCGAGACGATCGTCGCGATCGGGCCGACTCCCAGCCGCTTCAGACGGTCGAAGACATACGCCACGACGATGAGCTCCTCGCCGAGCGCGGCCTTGAGTGCCATCAGCACGAGCACCGGAACCGTCCACCAGTAGGTATCGAGCGCCGCAGGGATGACGGTCGTGTTGATGCCGATCCCGCGTGCGAAGACATAGAACACGAGACCTGGGATGCCGATCGCGGCCGCGAGCAGCAACCCGAACGCGCTCTCGCGAACCCACCAGCCGCGCTGCATGCGAGGGAGCCTGCCGAGCCCGAGGTTGCCGAGATGCGGAGCGCGCCGGCGCCAGAGCAGATAGGCGACGAGAGCAACCGGGGCGAGGCCGAAGGCGAAGCTCAACAGCTGGTAGATGAGGTCGAAGGTCGCGCGATCCGCGAGTGGGCGATTGATGGTCGCGGTTTGCGAGGAGAGGGCGACCTCGCTCGAAAGTCGCTCTACGATCACGACGATCGCGCGCACGCCGGCGGCTCCGAACGACAGCGCCAGCACGATGGCGAGTTCCCACCGCAGCTGGGTCTTTGAGGGCGTAGCGATCACGCGCCAAGCGTAGCGCGTGGTCAGCACCCGTACGATTCTCACAGTGGACGAAAGAGCAGAAAGCGCTGCTCATGTGAGTAATGTCTCGATCCGCTTACGATCGCTCCCGGCACAGGTCCGTGGCGAGACACAACCCCCGAGGCCAGCTAGGCTAGGCGGGTTCCCAAAAAGCAACGGCGCTCGAACAGCTCCGTTGCTCACGCAACACAAGGAGACCAAGTGAAACTCTCACGCACTGGCTATGGCGTGCTCGCACTTGCCACCTCGAGCGCACTGCTGCTCTCGGGCTGCGCATCTGGCGGTGGCGATGCGGGCGGTTCGACGGGCGGCTCGGCCATCACCGTTGGCACGACCGAGGTCGTCACCTCGCTCGACCCCGCAGGCGCATACGACAATGGGTCGTTCGGCGTTATGACGAACATCTACCCAATGCTGCTGAACAACCCCGTTGGTTCGAGCGACGTCGAGCCCGACATCGCCGAATCGGCAGAATTCACCGAGCCCACGAAGTACACCGTCAAGCTCAAAGAGGGCCTGACCTTCGCCAACGGAAACGAACTCACCGCTTCTGACGTGAAGTTCACCTTTGATCGCCAGCTCGCGATCGCCGACGAGAACGGCCCGTCGAGCCTGCTCGCAAACCTCGACAGCGTCGAGGCTACCGATGACACCACCGTCGTGTTCACGCTGAAGGCTGGTGACGACCAGACCTTCCCGCAGGTGCTGTCGAGCCCGGTTGGTCCGATCGTCGACGAAGACGTGTTCCCCGCAGACAAACTCGCCACTGACGCAGAGATCGTCAAGGGCAAGGGCTTTGCGGGCCAGTACTCGCTCGAGAGCTTCGACAAGGGCAACCTCGCTGCATACAAGGCGTTCGACGGCTACCAGGGCCTCTGGGGCGCAGCCAAGACCGGCGAGATCAACGTAAAGTACTTCGCCGACGAGGCAAACCTGAGCCAGGCCATCGAGACCAAGGCAGTCGACGTTGCGTTCCGCAGCCTGTCGGCTACCGACATCGAGAAGTTCGAGGGCACTGACGGCCTCAACGTGGTGAAGGGCCCGGGCGGCGAGATTCGCTACATCGTGTTCAACTTCAACGTGCAGCCTTTCGGCGCTACCACGGCTGACGCCGATCCGGCGAAGGCACTTGCCGTGCGCCAGGCCGCAGCTGACCTGATCGACCGCGACAAGCTCTCGGAGCAGGTCTTCAAGGGCACCTACACCCCGCTCTACAGCTTCGTTCCCGACGGCCTGACCGGTGCGACCGAGTCGCTCAAGGGCCTCTACGGTGACAACGAAGGTGGCGCTGATCCCGCTCGCGCGGCGAAGCGTCTCGCCGATGCCGGCGTGCAGACCCCGGTCGTGCTCAACCTGCAGTACGCGGGTGAGCGCTACGGTGCAGCCTCGGCTGAAGAGTACGCTCAGATCAAGGCGCAGCTCGAGACTGACGGCCTGTTCACTGTGAACCTGCAGTCGACCGAGTGGGGCCAGTTCACCAAGGATCGCGTTGAAGACATGTACCCGGCTCACCAGCTCGGCTGGTTCCCCGATTACTCGGATGCCGACAACTACCTGACGCCGTTCTTCCTTGAGGGTGGATTCCTTGAGAACCACTACAACAACGAAGAGGTCAACAACCTGATTCGTCAGCAGCTCGTCACTCCTGACCCGGCAGCGCGTACTGCGCTGATCGAGCAGATCCAGGATCTCGTCGCTCAGGATCTGTCGACCCTGCCGATGCTGCAGGGCGCGCAGGTTGCTGTCGCGGTTGACGGTGTCGACGGCGTCACGCTTGATCCTTCGTTCAAGTTCCGCTTCGGTACGCTCACCAAGTAGTTCTTATCGAGACAGGGAGGGGGCCGCTTGCGGCTTCCCTCCCTGTGCTCTTTCTCAACCATGACTCTTGATATTGCCGCGGGCGCACCCGCGAAAGTCTCGAAAGCTCGGTCGGGGGGTGGGCTCGGGCGCTACATCATCTGGCGCGCCCTGCTCATCGTGCCGACCGTGTTTATCCTTGTCACGATGGTATTCGTGCTCATGCGCACCATCGGCGACCCGATCACCGCTTCTGTCGGTGACCGCCTCCCCCCTGAGCAGCTCGCCGAGCGCATTCACGCCGCCGGCTACGATCGTCCGGTTCTCGTGCAATACCTTGAATACCTCGGTCAGGTATTCACCGGAAACTTCGGCACGACGATCAGCGACAACCGCCCCGTGCTTGAGGTGCTCACCACGTTCGGCGCGGCAACGCTCGAACTCGCTTTCTTCACGCTGATTGTGGCGTTCGTCGTGGGTATTCCCCTCGGCATGCTGGCCGCGTACTATCGCGACCGCGGGCCAGATGCAGCGCTTCGCGTCTTCGCGATCTTCACCTACGCAACTCCCGTGTTCTTCTCGGGCCTGCTGCTCAAGCTCATCTTCGGAATTTGGCTCGGCTGGCTGCCGGTTTCGGGGCGCGCCTCGATCGCGACCGAGCTGAAGATTCAGCTGCTGCCAAACCCTTCGGGCTTCTACTTGATCGATGCGTTCCGCCTTGGGAGCCCCGAAGCAGTCGGTGACGTGCTCGTGCACGCGATCCTCCCGGCGTTGACGCTCGGCCTGATGACCGCCGGTATCTTCTTGCGCCTCGTACGCACGAACATGATCGGCACGCTCGGGCAAGAGTTCGTTGATTCGGGTCGTTCGCGCGGCGTGAGTGAGTTCAGGCTCGTCACAAAGCACGCCTACCGCCCGGCGCTGATTCCGATCATCACCGTGATCGGACTGCAGATTGCATTGCTTCTCGGCGGTGCAGTGCTGACCGAGAGCACCTTCGAATGGAAGGGCCTCGGCTTTCAGCTTGCTTACTATTTGAGTGCGCGTGACTTCGTGGCGGTGCAGGGCATCGTTGCGCTGCTCGCGGTGATAGTTGCGCTGTCGAACTTCATCGTCGATGTGCTCGCTGCGCTTATCGACCCGAGAGTGAGGTACTGATCATGTCTGAGCACTCAGCTCCCACTCCCGCCGCTGCGAGCGCTTCTGCCCCCAGCAGCTCAAAACAAAGCGGCTGGCGCAGTTGGCCCATCATTCGTGACGTTCGAGGCAGCGTTGGATTGCAGCGTGGCATGCTCGTGGCCGGCCTTTTGCTCGTCATCGTCTTCGTGTTGATGGCAGCGCTCGCCCCGTGGATCGCCCCATATAACTACAACGCGATCTCGGGTCCAGACGGCGACTTCGGCAGCCGCATGGCACCCTCGGCCGCGCACCCCTTTGGCACCACGATCGCCGGGTACGACGTGCTTTCGCGTGTGATCTGGGGTTCGCGCACGGCATTTCTCGTCATCGTGATCGCGGTCGCGGCCTCAATTTTTATCGGATCGCTGCTCGGCCTCGTTTCGGCATACGTCGGTGGCGCAGTCGACCGCGTGCTTGTGATGCTTGCTGACGCGATCTACGCTTTTCCGTCGCTGCTGCTCGCGATCGTGATGTCGATCATGATCTCTGGTGGGCAATCAAGCCTGTGGGGCGGCATCTGGTCGGCGTCGCTGTCGATCACGGTGGTGTTCATTCCGCAGTACTTCAGGGTGGTTCGAAGCGAAGTCATTCGCGTGAAAGCCGAGGCTTTCGTGGAGTCTGCGCGGGTGATCGGCGCCTCGCATCGCCGCATCATGTTCCAGCACGTGTTTCGCAATTCGACTCGGTCGCTGCCGCTCGTGTTCACCCTGAACGCGTCTGAAGCGATCCTCACCCTTGCTGGCCTCGGATTCTTGGGCTTCGGTATCGAACCAAACTCCGCAGCTGAGTGGGGCTACGACCTCAATAAGGCCGTTGCAGACGTCACGAACGGTGTGTGGTGGACGAGTCTCTGGCCAGGCATCGCGATTGTCTTGGTGGTGATGGGCCTGACCCTTACCGGTGAGAGCCTGAACGATCTGTCCGATCCTCGCCTACGATTGCGGCGTCGCGCGAAAGCCGGCAGTGGCGCGGTGACCTCGACCTCGGTCATCGCCGTGCAGCAAGCGGCCGCCGCCGCGGCCGGCGCAGCTGACACCGCAGCTTCTGCAAACCGCGAAGAGGGAGCACCATCATGAGCAACGTGCTCGATATTCAGAATCTCGAGATCACTTTCGCTACCGATCGCGGGCCGGTAAAGGCGGTTGACCGGGTATCGCTCGAGGTTGCGCCGCGTAGCGTGCTCGCAGTCGTCGGTGAATCTGGCTCCGGCAAGACGGTGACCGCGAAGACCGTGCTGGGACTGCTGCCGGAGACTGCCGCCTCCAGGGGAGTTGTGCTGCTCGCAAACACGAGCGGCGGCGAGCCAAGCAGCGTCTTGACACTCAGCCCTGAACAGCTGCGCGCAGTGCGCGGGCGCGATGTCGCGATGGTCTTCCAAGAGGCATCAACCGCATTGAACCCCGTGTATACGGTGGGCTGGCAGATCGCAGAGGGGCTTCGCGCGCACGGCAAGGTCTCGAAGAAAGCGGCGCGTGCGCAGGCGATCGACATGCTGCGCAAGGTCGGCATTCCCGAGCCCGAGCGTCGTGTCGACTCCTACCCGCACCAGCTCTCGGGCGGTCAGAAGCAGCGCGTCGTGATCGCGATGGCGCTTGCGCTGAACCCCGGGCTGATCGTTGCCGACGAGCCCACGACGGCGCTCGACGTGACGGTGCAGGCCGAGATTCTCGACCTGCTGCGTCAGTGCCGCGACGAGTTCGGGGCCTCGATCATGCTGATCACGCACAACATGGGTGTCGTCGCAGACCTCGCCGATGAAGTCGCCGTGATGTACCAGGGCGAGGTCGTTGAGCGGGCGCCAGTGGCCGAGCTCTTCGCCGCGCCACGGGAGAAGTACACGCGCGACCTGCTCGCAGCCGTGCCGCGGCTGGGCGGAGAAGGCCGCGTGCGCGCCGCCGAGCGTGCCATGGAGCGAGCATTGCAGCCAGAACGCGAGCCACTGGTGCGCGCGAGCGGCCTCGAAATCGAGTACCCGGGGCGCCTCGGCAAGCCAGGCTTCAAAGCCGTGAAAGGCGTTGACTTCGAGATCGCTGCGGGCGAAGTGCTCGGCCTCGTCGGTGAATCAGGCTCGGGCAAGTCGACGATCGGGCGAGCGCTTGCGGGCCTTACCCCGGTCAGCGGCGGCTCGTTGCGCGTACTCGGGGTCGAGATGCTCGGCTTCAAAGAGCGCGAGTTTCGGCCGGTGCGCCGCGACATCGGCTTTGTCTTTCAGGATCCGGCCACGAGCTTCAACCCGCGGTTCACGATCGCCGAGTGCGTCGCCGAGCCGATGATTGTGCACGGTCTAGCGCGTGATGCAGATCGTGCCAGATCCCGCGTCAATGAACTGCTTGAGGCTGTGCAGCTGCCCGCGGCTTATGGTGACCGCTACCCGCATGAGCTTTCGGGTGGTCAGCGGCAGCGTGCGTCGCTTGCGCGTGGCCTCGCGCTCGATCCGAAACTACTGATTGCCGACGAACCGACGAGTGCGCTCGACGTGTCGGTGCAGGCAAAGGTGCTTGAGCTCTTCGCCGAACTGCAGCGTGAGCTCGGCTTCGCCTCGCTCTTCATTACGCACGACCTCGCGGTCGTCGATGCGTTGGCAGACCGCGTGGGTGTGCTGCTGCACGGCGAGCTCGTAGAGGTCGGTACAGGGGAGCAGGTGCTCGGTTCGCCCGAACACCCCTACACCCAGCGACTGCTGGCATCACTGCCAGTGCCTGATCCAGTGGAACAGGCGACCAGACGCGACGCATGGCGAAGCACCCTGTCGGGTAGCTGAACCTTACAGATTGTGACCCGCAAGGGTCACGTTTCTGTTGCGTCTGCACAGCCGAGGCGGTGCGCCCAAGCGCATCTCGTTAGGCTGAACAAGTTAGATCCATCTCTGCCCCCGGAACGCTCATCCCGAGCTGCCCGGGTGCGGAACAACAAGGAGGAAGATCAGTGAAGCGATCACGGATCGGTTTGGGGCTCATCGCCCTCGCCGCCGCGGGTTCCCTGGCTCTTGCAGGCTGCGCATCTGGCGGCAGCACTGCAGGATCGGGTGAGGCCAAGGGCGGCATCATCACCGCAAACGGCTCGGAGCCACAGAACCCGCTTATCCCGACCAACACCAACGAGGTTGGCGGCGGCAAGATTCTCGACTCGATCTTCGCGGGTCTCGTCTACTATGCAGCAGACGGTTCGGCCCACAACGATCTTGCAGAGTCGATCGAGACCGAAGACGCAACGACCTACACCATCAAGATCCGCAAGGATGCGAAGTTCGCAGACGGCACCCCCGTCAAGGCTGAGAACTTTGTAAAGGCATGGAACTACGGTGCAGACGCTGCAAACGAGCAGCTCAGCAGCTACTTCTTCGAAGACATCGAGGGCTTCAGCTACGACGAGAGCGTGGCAGAGCTGCCCGGTCTGAAGGTTGTCGACGACACCACCTTCACCGTGACCCTCAACAAGGCCGCTTCGGACTTCCCGCTGCGTCTAGGCTACTCGGCGTTCTACCCGCTGCCCGACGTCGCATTCGAAGACATCGAGGCATTCGGCCAGAACCCGATCGGTAACGGCCCCTACAAGCTCGCAAGCGACACTGCTTGGCAGCACGACGTGCAGATCGAGCTCGTAAAGAACGACGAGTACAACGGCCCTCGCGAAGTAAAGAACGACGGCCTGACCATTATCTTCTACGCTTCGCAGGACGCTGCATACGCTGACCTTCAGGGCGGCAACCTCGATGTGCTCGACGCTGTGCCCGACTCGGCACTCGCGACTTTCAAGGACGACCTTGGCGACCGCGCTGTGAACCAGCCCGCTGCGATCTTCCAGTCGTTCACCGTTCCCGCTCGCCTCGCACACTTCGACGGCGAAGAGGGCAAGCTGCGCCGTGCAGCTATCTCGATGGCTATCGACCGCGCTGAGATCACCGACGTGATCTTCGACGGCACTCGCACCCCTGCAAGCGACTTCACTTCGCCTGTTATCGACGGCTGGAGCGATTCGCTCCAGGGCGCTGAGGTGCTCGAGTTCAACCCAGAAAAGGCCAAGGAGCTGTGGGCACAGGCTGACGCAATCAGCCCCTGGAGCGGCGTGTTCGAGATTGCTTACAACGCAGACGGCGGCCACCAGGGCTGGGTCGATGCAGTGACTAACAGCATCAAGAACACCCTGGGTATCGACGCAGCGGGTCGCCCGTACCCGACCTTTGCTGAGGCTCGTACCGAGATCACCAACCGCACCATCCAGACCGCGTTCCGCACTGGCTGGCAGGCTGATTACCCTGGTCTGTTCAACTTCCTGGGGCCGATCTACGCAACTAACGCTGGCTCGAACGATGGCGACTACTCGAGCCCGGAGTTCGATGAGCTACTGCAGAAGGGCTCGGTCGAGACCGACACTGCAAAGGCAAACGAGTACTACCAGCAGGCACAGGAGATCCTTCTTCAGGATCTGCCCGCCACCCCGCTGTGGTACTCGAACGTCACCGGCGGCTTCGGCGAGAGCGTGTCGAACGTACAGTTCGGCTGGAACTCGGTTCCGCTCTACTACGAGATCACCAAGGGCTAGTTTCTGCTAGCTCAAGAGGCCCCGCATGCCACAGCATTCGGGGCCTCTCCCTTGGGAGCGCGCGATCCGCGCCCCGCGGCAAAGCAGCCGTAGACTACGTATCGCACCATAACTGCGAGAGAATACCCACTATGCATATTGAATTTGAGCGGAGGAAAGACTCGTGCTGAGATACATCCTCTTCCGCATCCTGCAGGTGATCCCGGTTCTGCTGGGCACCACGTTCCTCATCTACTTCATGGTTTTTGCCATGCCAGGCGATCCCATCGTCGCGATGTTCGGTGATAAGACGCCAAACCCTGCTGTGCTGGCAAAGTTGCGTGAGCAGTACAACCTTGACCAACCCTTCATCGTGCAGTACCTGCTGTACCTCAAGGGGATGTTCGTCGGCGACTTCGGCACGAGCTTCTCGGGTCAGCCAGTGAGCAGCATCCTCGCCCGAACCTTCCCTGTGACCGCGGCGCTCGCTGTGATGGCAATCATCATCGAGTTCACGCTCGCCGTCATCATCGGCCTTTTCTCTGGCCTGCGCAAGGGCAAGCTCTTCGACAACGTGAACCTGATTGTTGGCCTGCTCATGATGAGCGTGCCGATCTTCGTAATCGCGTTTATCGCACAGTACTTCTTCACGATTAAGCTCAGCTGGTTCAAGACGACCGTTGGCAACGACGTGTCCTTCTACTCACTGTTGCTGCCGGCCATCGTGCTTGGTGTCAGCCTCTACGCGACCAGCATGCGTCTCACTCGTGCGTCGGTCATCGATACGCTGAATCAAGACTTCGTGCGCACCGCATACTCGAAGGGACTCTCGCGCGGACGCGTGATCCCGGTGCACGTGCTGCGCAACTCGCTGATTCCGACGATCACGAACAGCGCCGCAAACTTTGGCGTGCTGCTCGTCGGTGCGACTGTGACTGAGGGCATCTTTAACGTGCCCGGTGTCGGCAACACGCTGTATCAGGCCATCCTTCGAGGCGAAAACGCGACTGTGGTCTCATTCGTCACCGTGATGGTGCTGCTCTACCTCGGCGTGAACCTGATCATCGACCTGCTATACGCCGTACTCGATCCGAGGATCCGTTATGTCTGAGCCAAAGAACCCCGAAATCGAACACTTCGTTGCACCGTTTGAGGAGACCCCGGTTGCCGCGGTTGACGCGGTGAAGGTGAGCGATAAGAAGCAGAACCTCTGGACTGATGCATGGAATGACATGCGCCGCCGGCCAATGTTCTGGATCTCGGCAGCGATTATTCTGTTGGTTGTTGTCGTGTCACTATTCCCGACACTGTTCACACAGGTTGACCCTCGTGCGTGCCAGCTATCGCTTTCGAACCAGGGCCCTGCCGCCGGCCACCCGCTCGGTTTCAACAAACAGGGCTGCGATATCTACTCACGCGTGATTCACGGCACATCGACCTCGGTAGCTGTGGGCTTCATCGTGATCCTGATGACGTTTGTCTTCGGCACGATCATGGGTGCGCTCTCGGGCTACTTCGGTGGCTGGGTCGATACGGTGATCTCGCGTATCGGCGATATCTTCTTCTCGATTCCCTACATCCTCGCTGCTGTGGTCGTGATGAGCGTGCTCTCGTCGCACCGTAACATCTTTGTGATCGCTCTCGCCATCGGCGGGTTCTCGTGGCCAGTGACGGCGCGTATCTTGCGTGCTGAGATTCTGCGCGTGAAGAACAGCGACTTCGTCATGGCCTCTGAGGCACTCGGTCTCTCGGGTTTCAAGACGCTGTGGCGGCACGTGATGCCAAACTCGATTGCACCGGTGCTCGTGGTGACCACGCTGTCGCTCTCGGCTGCGATCGTCGCAGAGGCAACGCTCTCGTTCCTTGGCGTCGGCCTGCCCCCCGCTCAGTTCATGAGCTGGGGCCTCGACATTAGCGCGGGGCAGAGCGATCTGCGCGTGCGACCACAAAACCTGATCTACCCGTCAATCGCGCTCAGCGTGACCGTGCTCGGCTTCATCATGCTGGGCGAGGTTGTGCGAGATGCGCTCGACCCGAAAGCGAGGGCGCAGCGATGAGCGAACGCAAGCCAATTCTGAGCGTGCGCGACCTCAAGGTCGCGTTCAAAACCGACAAGGTCGCCAACCAGGTGCTGCACGGCGTCAACCTCGACGTGTACCCCGGGGAGACCGTCGCAATCGTGGGCGAGTCTGGCTCTGGCAAGTCGACCATGATGCACGCGGTGATCAACCTGCTGCCAGGAACCGGCCACATTACCGGTGGTTCGGTGAACTGGAACGGGCGCGAACTCGTGGGCATTGGTCGTCGCGACATGGAGTCGATCCGCGGCCGCGAAATCGGCCTTGTGCCGCAAGACCCAATGTCGAACCTCAACCCAGTGTGGTCGATCGGCTTTCAGGTTGAAGAAGCGATTCGTGCAAACGGGCTCGCTTCTGCCAAGAAAGACGTCAAGAAGCGCGCGATTGAGGTGCTCGAGCAGGCAGGTCTGCAAGACGCCGAGAAGCGCATGCGCCAGTACCCGCATCAGTTCTCGGGTGGCATGAAGCAGCGCGCGCTGATCGGCATCGGCCTGTCGGCGAACCCGCAGCTGCTTATCGCCGACGAGCCAACCTCGGCACTTGACGTGACCGTGCAGCGCGTGGTGCTCGATCACCTTGCCGAGCGCACGCGCGCTCTCGGAACCGCAGTGGTCTTCATCACGCACGATCTTGGGCTCGCCGCTGAGCGCGCGGAGAAGCTGATTGTGATGTACCGAGGCAACATAGTCGAGTCTGGCCCGAGCCGTCAGATTCTGCAGAACCCGCAGCACCCGTACACGAAGCGCCTGGTGTCTGCAGCGCCGTCGCTGGCGTCCCGTCGTATCGGCAGCAACGCCGAGCTGCCGGCAGCGCCGACCGAGTCGTTTGACGTCGCGGCCATCGCTGGAGACGACAGGCGCGTCATTGGCAAGCCGCTCATCGAGGTCGAAAACCTGCGCAAGGTCTACAAGCTGCGCAAGGGCAACTTTGCGAGCGAAGACTTTGTGGCGGTTGAAGGCGCATCGTTCACGATTAATCGTGGCGAGACCATGGCGCTCGTGGGCGAGTCGGGCTCTGGCAAATCAACCATCGCGAAGATGGTGCTGCAGCTCGAGAAGCCGACTGCCGGCACGATTCGCATCGATGGCAAGGACACCTCGAAGCTCAGCCGCACTGGGCTGTTCGAACTGCGCAGCCAGCTGCAGCCGGTGTTCCAGGATCCCTACGGATCGCTCGATCCTTTGCGCAATATCGGCAATACGATCATGGAGCCGCTGAACATTCATGATGTTGGCGACCGTGCGAGCCGTCGTGAACGCGTGCTTGAGCTGCTTGATCAGGTCGCGCTGCCTCGCTCGCTTGCGACCCGCTACCCGAACGAACTCTCGGGTGGTCAGCGTCAGCGTGTTGCTGTCGCGCGTGGTCTTGCGCTGAAGCCCGAGATTCTCGTGCTCGATGAGGCGGTGTCGGCGCTCGACGTGCTGGTGCAGGCGCAGATTCTTGATCTGCTTGCCGAGCTGCAGCGCGACATGGGCCTGACCTACCTTTTCATCACGCACGACCTTGCGGTGGTGCGTCTGATTGCCGACCGCGTGTGCGTGATGCAGCAGGGCAAGATTGTGGAGCAGGCGACCACCGACGAGGTGTTCGACAACCCGCAGCAGCAGTACACCCGCAACCTGCTTGAGGCCATCCCAGGCCGCAGCATCGAGCTCGGGGTCTAATCACCCTCAGCCTTGCTTGCAGGGTCTAAAGAAGCCCGTTCACTGAGCTTGTCGAAGTGAACGGGCTTCTTCGCTGCCCGGGGCGTCTTTCCCGCACTGCCCCGTCGGGTGCCTTGCCCTGGCTTGCTTTGCCTCGGGGTCTTCCCCTGAGCTCAAGCAAGGGGGCACTAGTGTTGTTTGACCTGTTCTGAGGCAACGTTTGTTGCCCCTTGGGTGGGAGCTCACGTTGGTGGCTGGCAAGGTGCGTCGTTTGCGTGGGATCAGCCAACACTGGGCGCTCCGTTTGCCGGCCTCGTTGCGCTTGTGCGCGGGTGATCACTTGAGCTGCCGGAAGCCGGATGATCTGCCGAAGGTGTGCCCGATCGCGAAAGAATGGCAATAGTCTCGGTCGATCGCATAGCTGTCGCAGACGGCAGCAACCCGGGGGAGCAGCCTTGTTCTCGCGAGCAGTCCGGCAGTTGCTGGGTTCCTCGAATCTAGGCAACCCCGAGTGCCGGATTACTTGAGTGCGGGCTACCACCGCAGTGAAACGAGTGAGGGGGCTGACACGCGATGCGTGCCAGCCCCCTCAGATCAGGTGGTGGTGTGCGTTACAGGGTGTTCTCCTGTGCGCGTGCGTGGCGCACGCGATGCACGATCCAGAGAGCCAGGCCGATGATGCCCGCGAGCACGACGCCAGCAACCCAGGGGAGGGTGCTTGGGGCGATGCCCGAGCTCTTCGTTGCGAGGGTGCCAGCACCCTCGCTGATCTGGGTGCTGCCCGAGACGAGCTTGTCTGCACCGTCAGAGAGGTCGCTGGCACCCGCTGCGAGCTTCGCAGCGCCCTGGTCGAGGGTGCCTACGCCCTGGTCGAGGGTGTCGATGCCGGTTGCGAGCGAGGTTGCACCCTCTTGCAGCGTCACGGTGCCCTCGGAGAGGGTCTGAGCGCCGGTGCTGAGGTTGCCAGCGCCGCCGCTGAGCTTCTGCACGCCAGCGTTCAGGCTGCCTGCGCCTGCCTCGAGGGTCTGTGCGCCTGCCGAGAGCGACGATGCGCCGCTGGCCAGCTCAGAGTTGCCCTGCGCGAGCTTCGAAGCGCCCGCATTGAGCTGTGCCACACCAAGCAAAGGCTTCGCGGCGTCCGCTGCGGTTCCGGTGGCAGTGTTGCTTGCCAACGTTGCGGTGCCTGGCCACTGGGTGCCCTGGATAACCCCGCCGTTCACAAAGGTATTCACCGTGCCATCAAGTGTTACGGCACCTGCCTTGAGCTGCGCCACACCAAGCAAAGGCTTCGCGGCGTCCGCTGCGGTTCCGGTGGCGGTGTTGCTTGCCAGCGTTGCGGTGCCTGGCCACTGAGTTTGCGAACCAGACGGTCCGACAAGTCCACCGTTTACGAAGACGCCCACCGTGCCATTGAGAGTTGCAGCTCCAGTCTGGAGATCGGGAATAGCACCAGAAGCCATGAACAGCGCGCATGCTGTCGTGCCCGTTGGAATCGAGTAGGTGGTGCAGGCTGTACTTGTTGCGGCTGGGTTGGGCGCAGTAAGCGCGGTGAAACCCGGTCCCGATCCGGCCTGCAAGACTTGTCCGATGGCAGTGGCGAGGGCAGTGGTGTTATTGAGTGCTGCCACCGTGTCAAGTCCCGTGCTGAGACTCTGCGCACCGCCCTGAATGCCAGTAGCGATCTGGTTGTTGCCGCCGAGCGCCGTAGTTAGGCCTGTCTCAAGTGTCCCAACACCAGTTAGGAGCGGTTCGGTGCCACTGGTCTTGAGGCCGGTAGCGATTTGGTTGTTGCCGCCAAGCGCATCGGCAAGGCCCTTGTTCAGCTTTCCGACACCGGCCGAGAGATCGCCAGCTCCGGCAGCCGCGCTGCCCGCACCAGCCGCAAGGCGACCAGCGCCCTCGCGTGCAGTGGTCGTGCCACCCGCGAGCTTGGCTGCGCCCTCTGCGAGCTCGTAGCTGCCCGAAGCGAGGGTGTTTGCGCCCTCAGCGAGGGTTGCCGCGCCGGTGCTGAGGTTCGTGGCACCCGCCTGCAGGCGGCTCGCGCCCGCGTCGGCGGTGGTCGCGCCGGCAGCGAGCTTCTTGGTGCCCTTTGCGAGATCGGCGGTGCCGGTCTCGAGCTTGTCAGCGCCCTGCGCGAGCGTTGCAGCGCCATCGCTCGCCTGGCCAGTGCCAGCCGCGAGCTGCCCTGCACCCGCAGAGACGGCCGTGTGTGTGATGTAGAAAAGTGCGGTCATCGCCAGCAGCAGCAGGGCCACTATGGCGAGGGCAATCTTGAAACCGAGGCCGTGCTCGTGGGTATTGGTGCTCGTCATTGAGTACTCCGGGTTCGAGTGCCCGGTCGCACGCCACCGTGGCCTGCGACGCGTGTAGACACAGGTCGTAGCTGAGATGATCTTTGAGTTTGCCGAGAATCGAAAAGTGAACTTCGAGATTGCTCAAAAGCAACAGCAAAACAGGGTAAAGCTTTGGTGGGCTTCTACAAGACAAATATTTATGGCACACGCGGATCGCCCGGCTGAATGACCACACTGCGCAAGAATGGGGGAGTGACTGAGCGCCCGAGCCTGCCCGCACACCCGCGCCCGCGCAATATTGGCCTGGTGTTCGCTGGGGGCGCCCTCGGGGTGTTTACGCGAGAGCTGCTGATGCTTGCGCTGCCAGACGGAGATGGTCCGCCCATTGCAGTGTTCGTAGCAAACATTGTCGGCGCGTTTCTGCTGGGGCTGCTGCTCGAATCGCTCGTGCAGCGCGGGACTGAAAGCAGTTCAGAGGCCGGCAAGTTCACTGCTGCGCGCCTGCTGCTCGGCACCGGCCTGCTAGGTGGTTTCACCACCTATAGCGCGCTCGCTCAGGCCATTGCGCTCCTGCTTCAGGTTGGCGACGCCTGGCTTGCCATCGGCTACGGGCTCGTAACGGTCGTACTGGGTGCGACAGCGAGCTGGGGTGGCATGCTGCTCGGCGCCCTGCCAAAGCGGTCTCGGGGTCTCGATGTCTGAGCAGCTGCCTCTCGTGCTGCTCGCCGCGGCTGCTGGCGGTGTTGGCGCCGCCCTGCGTTTTGTGATCGATGGCGCGGTCACAAGGCGATTGGCGCAGCGAACGCGCGGGCAGGCCTACCCCTATGGCATTCTCGTCGTGAACCTTTCGGGTTCGCTGCTGATTGGGCTCCTGCTCGGAGCCGCAGGCCCGCTGCACCCACTGGTGACCGTGCTCGGCGTGGGTGCGCTCGGCGGTTATACCACATTTAGCACGGCAAGCTTCGACACGGTGCGATTGCTGCAGCGAGGTCGCCTGCTCGCGGCGCTCGCGAACGGCCTCGGCCAGCTTGTGCTCGCGGCCGCGGCCGCCACCGCTGGCTTCGCGCTCGGCTCCTTGCTCTAGCGAACTCTCGTCGCAAGGGTGTATTGTTGCAACATGATAGTTATGGTCACAGTGACTATAACTATCGAAAATGAACGAGGATCAGCATGAGCTACGAGAGCATGAGCGTGAGTGAGCGGCGATTGCTGCCCCCCGCGGTCGCCGTCTCAACCGTTGCGTTTGCTCTGAGGCCACCCGAGGGCGCACAGCTCGGCCCGGCGACCGCAGTGTCTGCCGGTGCTGCCGCAACCCTCTGGCTGCCGCTCGTACGACGCACCCGGCCACCCTTTGCGAACAGCTGGGCGCTTCCGGGTGGGCCGATCCCGTGGAACGAAACCCTCGTCGACACCGCACTGCGCACCCTGCGGGCCGCCACCGAACGCGACCCCGGCTACCTTGAGCAGCTCTACAGCTTCGGCGCGGTGGAGCGTTCGGCCGAGGCCCAGCGCCTCGTCACGATCGCGTACTGGGCGCTCTTCGGCGAAGAAGATCTGGCACCCCGTGAGGCCGCGTCGTCTCGTGAAGTAGTGACCGAAGGTGGCGACCCCGTCGCGCCCGAGGCCGACCCGAACGTCGCCTGGTTCTCTGCCGATGCGCTGCCCGATCTAGCATTCGACCACGGCGAGATCGTGGCGCACGCCCTCGACCGGCTGCGCAGCAAGACGGGCTACTCGACTGTCGCATACCGCTTTCTCGGTGAGAGCTTCACCCTCGCGCAACTGCGCGGGGTGCGCGAGGCGATCCTCGGCGAAACCATCGACCCCGCGAACTTTCGTAGGCAGGCCCTGTCGCAGGGTCATCTCATCGACACGGGCAAGCTCACGAGCGGTGACCGGCACCGACCGGCAAAGCTCTACCGCTTCACAGAACATCAGGGCAACGTAATTAGGAGCAACTCATGACCAGCGTCGCAGAACTCATTCGCCGCACAGCCGAGGCAGAATCGATGAGCGCGGGCCAAACTGCACCGCGCGTGCCGGGGCACCGACGCCCAATCGTGCTGAAATCGACGGGGGCGCCGAGTTGCGACTCCAAGCTCGCAGACGACCCATGGGCGGTGGATCGCGACCCCGGATATGGCCCCGGCGCCTCGGCAGCAGACGGTGTGCCCAGCTCAGCTCCAAGACAGGGCCCCCTGCCGGAGCGCTACACCCGGGCGAGCGACGAGCAGCTCGATCGGTGGATCCTCGCGGCCAAAGAAACTCTCGGTGACCGCGTGCAGATTCTTGGCCACTTCTACCAGCGCGACGAGATCGTGAAGTATGCCGACTTCGTTGGCGACTCGTTCATGCTCGCGCAGGCCGCGAAGCAGCACCCTGAGGCCGAGACCTTCGTCTTCTGCGGCGTGCACTTCATGGCAGAGACCGCAGACATTCTCTCGGGCGCAGAGCAGGCCGTCGTGCTGCCGAACCTCGCCGCCGGTTGTTCGATGGCAGACATGGCCACCATCGACCAGGTCGAGCAGTGCTGGCGCGAGCTCACCGAAGCGCTCGCAGCGAGCGACGGCGGCACGGCAACTAACGGGCTGCAACCGGTCATTCCCGTGACGTACATGAACTCATCAGCGGCGATCAAGGCGTTCTGCGGTCGCAACGGAGGCATCGTGTGCACCTCGTCGAACGCGCGCACCGTGCTGGAATGGGCGTTCGATCGCGGCCAGCGGGTCGTCTTCTTTCCCGATCAGCACCTCGGGCGCAACACCGCGAAAGAGATGGGCATCGACGAGGCGCAGATGCCGCTCTGGCGACCGCATCTGCCGCTCGGAGGCAACACCGTTGAGCAGCTGCGCGACGCCCGAGTGATTCTTTGGAACGGTTTTTGCTCGGTGCACAAGCGATTCACGGTCGAGCAGATCGAGCGTGCCCGCGCCGAGCACCCCGAGGTTCGGGTGATCGTGCACCCGGAATGCCCCGCCGCGGTGGTCGAGGCGGCCGACGGCGCGGGTTCGACCGAGTACATTCGCAAAGAGGTCGAGGCCGCCTTGCCAGGGCAGGTGCTCGCGATCGGCACCGAGATCAACCTGGTGAACCGCCTGCAGCAGCAGCGCCCAGACCTCACCATCTTCTGCCTCGACCCGGTCGTCTGCCCGTGCAGCACGATGTACCGCATTCACCCCGCCTACCTCGCGTGGACCCTCGAGGCGCTCGTCGCGGGGTCGGTGCCGAACCGCATCACGGTCGACGGCTCGGTCGCCGCCGAGTCGCGGGTGGCGCTCGAACGCATGCTGGCGGCAAAGCCATGATGCTCGTGCTCGGTGCCGGGGTCGCCGGCATCTCGTGCGCGCTCGAGGCGGCAGCGCTCGGGCACGAGGTGATGCTCGTGACGCCGGGAACCCTGTGGCTGGGCGGCGAACGCTCGAGTGACGGCGACGGTGATCGTGACGGCGCGGGCCTGGCGCTCGCCGGGGGCAACACCGCGCTCGCCCAGGGCGGCATCGCCGCGGCGATCGGCAGCGGTGATTCGTTCGCGAGCCATGCGGCCGACACCATCGCGGCAGGGGCGGCGCTTGTCGACGCGGCGGCGGCCACACAACTCTGCGCCGATGGGGCGGGCGCGGTGCGCAGCCTTATCGAGCTCGGCTTCGGGGTCGATCGAGATTCGCGCGGAGAGGTCACGTTTGGTCTCGAAGCCGCGCATAGCAGGCCGAGGATCGTGCATGCCGGAGAGGACCGCACCGGTGCCGCACTGCACGAGTTTCTTCGGTGGCGCCTCGCTTCGCTGGTAGCCAGTGGGAGGGTGCAGCTCGCTGAGCACACCAACGCAGTGTCGCTGCTCACTGATGCGGGCGCCGTGGTCGGTGCCATGCTGCGCAACGCTGCCGATCAGCTGAGCGCCGTGAGGGCGGGCTCGGTCGTGCTCGCGACCGGCGGCTACGCGGCGCTCTACCCGAACACCTCGAATCACGCGGGAGCCCGCGGCGAGGGCATCGTGCTTGCCGCCCGCGTCGGCGCCTCCGTTGCAGATCTTGAGTTCGTACAGTTTCACCCGACGGTGCTTGCGGGCACCGGCATGCTGATCTCCGAGGCACTGCGGGGCGCCGGTGCAGTGCTTCGCGACGAGTCGGGCGCGCGCTTCATGACTGCGGCCCACGAAGCCGCTGAGCTTGCGCCCCGCGATGTCGTCTCACGAGAAGCGCACCGCTCAATGCGGGCGAGCGGGGCCGCTCAGGTGTGGCTTGACGCGACAAGCATCGAGCGTGAGCACGGGCCGGGCACGCTCGCGCGCCGGTTTCCGACGATCACCGAGGCGGTGCGATCGCGCGGCATCGACTGGGCACGCGAGCCGGTGCCGGTGGCGCCCGCCGCCCACTACACCATGGGCGGCATCGTGACTGATCTCGACGGGCGCACGAGTCTGCCGGGTCTCTTCGCCGTAGGCGAGGTCGCGTGCACCGGAGTGCACGGCGCAAATCGCCTCGCTTCGAATTCTCTGCTTGAGGGCTTGGTGTTCGGGCCTCGTGCTGCGGCAGCCGCAGCTGCCTTTTCGGCGGGCGACGGTCGACTGGGGCGATGGCAGCTGCGCGGCGAGGGCGCCGCTTCGCTCATTGCCCAGGCGGAGCAGTTGTCTGCTCGGTCGACGAAGGAGCAACAGCTCGAGGAAGCAGCAGTGGGGCAGCTCAGTGCGGCGGTAGCGAACGGTCTCGGCATCGAGCGCGATGCCGCTGGGCTGGGCAGAGTGACCGCGTTTGCAGATACTCACTCCGGGGCGGGCGCCGAACTCGCGGGCATGATCGCTGAAGCCGCACTTGCACGCACCGAATCGCGCGGCGCGCACCAGCGGGCTGAGTTTGCCGAGGCCGACCCAAACCAGGCTCGGCGTCGCGCATGGGCGGTCGCGCACCCTGCGCCGGTAAGCGCGATCCCGCTCACCTCGAAACGCCCGCAATACAAGAGCGCGGTGGCAAGCGATGCCGCCGCAGTAGGAGGCTCGCTCGCATGCTGACCCCGAGGATTGTCGTCGACGCGGTGCGCGTGGCGCTGAGTGAGGACGCGCCGTGGGGCGACCTCACGGCAGAGCTCACGATTGACGAAGGCGCCAAGCTCGAGACGGTGGTCTCGGCTCGAGAGCCAGGCGTGTTCGCCGGTGGGCCCCTCATTGCTGAGGCGTTCCGTCAGGTCGACTCGAATATCTGCGTGACAGACCTGGCTGAAGAGGGGCAACGGTTCGACGCAGGAGACACACTTGCCGTGATCGCAGGCTCAGCACGTGGCGTGCTGACTGCAGAGCGGGTCGCGCTGAACTTTGCGCAGCGCATGAGCGGCATCGCAAGCCTGACCGCTCAGTACGTTGAGGCGGTGCGCGGCACGAAAGCCGCCATCGCAGACACGAGAAAGACCACGCCCGGGTTGCGAGCGCTCGAGAAGCACGCGGTGCGGGCAGGGGGCGGCAGCAACCACCGCTTCGGGCTGAGTGACGCCATCATGGTGAAAGACAACCACCTGGTGGCGCTCGGCGCGACTGACGGTTCGGCGCTCACCGACGCGCTGCGCTCGCTGCGGGCGCGAGCCGGGCACACGACCTCGATCATCGTCGAGGTGGACCGACTGTCGCAGCTGGAGCCCGTGCTCGAGGCAGGGGTCACCGGCGTGTTGCTCGACAACTTCTCGCTTGCCGATCTCGAGCAGGGCGTTCGTGTGGTGGCGGGGCGCGCGATCTGCGAGGCGAGTGGAGGGGTGAATCTCGAGACGGTCGCCGCGATCGCCGCGACTGGGGTCGACGTGATCTCGGTCGGGCGGCTCACACACGGTGCGACGGCACTCGATTTGGGACTCGACGCGCGATGAATGTCGAAGCCGCATACCTTGACGCGGCCGCGACCGCACCACTGCGGCCCGAAGCCCGAGAGGCGATGCTCGCAGTGCTTGACGCAGGCCAGGCGAACGCGTCGAGTGTGCACTATGCGGGGCATCGAGCCGGTGCCGTGCTGCAGGAGGCGCGTGAGGCGATTGCGGGCGCGATGCAGGCACGCCAGAGCGAACTGATCTTCACCTCAGGCGGTACCGAGGCCAACAACCTCGCGGTGAGCGGCCTCTCTCTTGCACACCCGAGGGGTCGGCATCTCGTGACCTCGCCGATCGAGCACCCGTCGGTGCTCGAGAGCTGTCGCTATCTCGAGCGCGTCTTCGGCTTCGAGATGACGCTGGTGTCGGTCGACGCCGATGGCCGGATAGACCCGCGCGCCGTCGCGGCGGCATTGCGCCCCGACACCACACTGGTGTCGATCGGACTCGCTAACGGTGAGATCGGCACCGTGCAAGAGATCAGCGAGATCACGGAGATCGCCCACCGGGTCGGGGCGCTGATGCACACCGATGCGGTGCAGGCAGCGGCCACGCTGCCGGTCTCCTTCGGGGTGAGTGCGTGGCCGGGCGCCGTCGACGCGATGACGATCGCCAGCCACAAATTCGGTGGCCCGCAGGGGGCCGGTGCGCTGCTGCTCAGAAGCGGCACCGTGATCGAACCTCTGTTTCACGGCGGCGGACAGGAGCTCGGGCGCAGGTCTGGTACCGAGAACGTAGCAGCCATAGCGGGTTTCGCCGCGGCGGTCGCCGCGAGTACGAAGCAGCCGGGCACGAATGCGCTCGCCCTCGCAGCGTCACGAGACGAACTGATCAGCGCGCTGCTCGAAGCAGTACCAGAATGCCAGCTCACCGGGCACCCGAGTGAGCGTCTGCCCGGCCACGCCTCATTCGTGGTGCGCGGCGTCAGCGGCGAGTCGCTGCTCGTCGCCCTCGACACTGCCGGCTTCGCTGTTTCGGCGGGGTCTGCGTGCGCCGCAGGCAAAGATGAGCCGCCTGCGGCGCTTCTCGCGCTCGGTCTGACGCCCGAGGTCGCGCAGACAGCGATTCGGTTCACCCTGCCCGAGCCAATCACCTCCGAACTGGTTGCGGCGATCGTCGATACCTTTGCGGCAGAGGTGGGCTCGGCCCTGGGAAAGCGTTCGGGCCCGATCTAGGCCGCATGGGCGAGGTCGTCTCGGAGGCCAAGCAGGTGAGCAGACGGGGGAGCCTCGCAGAGCTGGCTCACCATTAGGAGTACTTCGTGATCTGGGGCCAATGAGAGACCCTCAGCCGACATTCTTGCCGCGACGGATTGCATGCCGACTGCCCACCACGCCCACGCAAGCACGGCGAACAGTGACGGGCGCAGAGCTTCGGGCGCGTGTGCGAGTGCGTCTGTCACGACCGCAATCACCCGGCGCAGCTTCTCTTTCGGCGGTATTTCATGCGCGAGCGAGGTGAGTAGGTAGCGGATGTTCCAGCCCTCCTTGGTGCCAGGCTTCATCCCTGGCAAACTGTCGACATGAATGTCGGTGATGCGGTGTGCTCCGGTCTCATGAGCCACGTCGACGACGAACTCTGACCTCGTGAGTGCGGTGAGCACGCAGACGAGCCAGCCGGTCTGCGTCTGCACGGTGTCTATGAGCTTCGCGAGTAGACGGTCGGGTACCTGGGTGCTCGGCGGCTGAGATGCCGAACCCTCGATGGTCGCATCCCCGCCTGCCGCCGCCCCCGCTGAGCGAGACGGTGCCCGTGCGGGTAGCGGTGACGGTGCCGGTGCTGCGAAGCATGCTTCGGCTACGCGAGAGGCTTGGCGTATTTTCAGCAGAGCCCGGTCTTCGCGGGCCATGCTTGACGCGGGATGAGTGCTGCGAGCGAGTCGACGCTGCTGCAACTCTCTCAGATGAACCTCGATCGATGCGGCGCGGCCGATGTCTGGCTCCGGCAGCGCGCCCATCGAAGCGAGGTCTGTGACCGAGCGAGCCTGCTCATGCACTCTCGCCGAGATGTGGCTCTGTTGGATCTCGCTCAAGGGTCGGGCGACCGCAGCGCCACCGTGCAGCAGGCCGCACCAGCCGTCGCTCGCGACGACAGCGAGCTCTCGCAAGCGCCAGCCTTCGCGGCGAAAACACCGTTTCAACTGATGCGCAAGCCGACCTCGGGGCACCCCATCGGTCTCGGCAAAACTGAGGTTCGTAGTGATGACAACCGCGGGCCGCCCCGAACCCGCGCCCGTTTGGCGAAGCAGAGAGACGACGAGATCGAGAAAGTCTTTGGTGTCGTGTGGCTCGTCGGATTCGGGCAGGTTGACGCGCATCACGTTGCCACCGCGATTGTGTTCAAAGCACACGATGAAGAGGCTGTTCTCGGCTGTGAAACCGGCGAGAACGGGCAAAGCGGCGAGAAAGTCAGCGGTGGTCGTGCAGCGAAGCACTTCGGGCGATGGTGCGTGGCGCTCGTGGGCGCCCGGGCGCTGAGCCGAGGCGCCTGAGCGTGGAGGAATGACGGGGTCTGAAACAGGTGTGAGAGGGTTCATGCCCTAAGCATGAGCCACCGAACCACCCGAAAATGAGTTACTCACAAAACTCGCAAAATTACAGAAAAATCGGCGCCTGTGAGCGACAAGGCGAACCGCTACTTGCCGGCGCCCTCGATCTGAGTGAAGTCGGCCTCGAGCGCTACCCATGCGAGCATTGCGCACTTCACTCGCATCACGAACTTCGAGACGCCTTGCAGCGCCACCGCGTCTCCGAGCAGGTCTTCGTCGGGCTCGACGGCGCCGCGCGACTGAATCATCTCGCGAAACGCGTCGATCCTGGTGCGCGCTTCTGCCATGGTCAGCGAATCGTCACGCACGAGCTGAGAGAGCACCGATGCCGAGGCCATCGAAATCGAGCAGCCTTGCCCCTCCCAAGCCAGTGATTCGATCTTGCCGCTCTCGGGCGAGACCGCCACGCTCAGCGTGATCTCGTCGCCGCAGCTTGGGTTGAACTCGTGGTGAGACGCAGAAAGGGTGCCCTCAGGTGCTGCAAACTCGCCCTTGCCCACTGGGCGCTTTGAATGATCGAGAATGACCTCTTGATACAGGCCGTCAAGAGCGCTCATCGAGCAACCTCCACCTTGAAGTAGCGCTGAGCGCCGCGCAGCGCGTCGAGAAAGCGATCGATCTCGTCTTCTGTGGTCGTCAGGTGCACGCTCGCTCGGGTGCTCGAAGCCATGCCGAGCGCCCGGTGCAGCGGCTGGGCGCAGTGGTGCCCGACACGCACAAGCACGCCCTGCTCATCGAGGTACTGGCCCACGTCGTGCGCGTGCAGCCCGTCTACCGATACAGCGGCGAGGGCGACGCGCTGGTCGACCCCTTGGGGGCCGAGCAGACGCAGCCCCGGGGTGTCGAGCACACCCTCGATCAACTGGGTGACGAGGTCGTGCTCGCGCGCAGCCGCGCGCGCCATGCCGACCTCGCTCAGAAACGCGACGGCCTCGCCGAGGCCGACCGCCTGCGACACCGGCTGCGTGCCTGCCTCAAAGCGAAGCGGCGCGGGCATGAACTGCGCCTCTTCCATGGTGACCTTGGTGATGGCGCTGCCGCCCGTTCGCGCCGGGGGCAGCGCATCGAGCATCTCGGGGCGGCCGTAGAGCACGCCAATGCCGTTGGGGCCGAGCGCCTTGTGGCTCGAGAACACCGCGAAGTCGACACCGAGAGAGTCGAAGTTCACCGGAATGTGCGGCACCGATTGGCAGGCGTCGAGCACGGTGACGGCGCCGACAGCGCGAGCGAGCTCGACGAGCTCGGCAACCGGCGACACGAACCCCGTCACGTTCGAGACCTGTGAGAACGCAAATATGCGCGTGCGAGCATTGATCGCATCGCGCGCTGCGTCGAGAGACCAGGTTCCGTGTTCATCAACGGGAACGTATTTGAACGTGGCGCCGGTCTTGGCGGCAAGTCGTTGCCAAGGGATCAGGTTCGCGTGGTGCTCGGCTTCGGTGACAAGGATCTCGTCGCCGGCTCCGAGTGCGAAGCGCTCCGATCCTTCTACACCGAGGCCCGCGTTCGCCTCTCCGATGCCCAACGCGACGATGTTCAACGCATCGGTTGCGCCCTCTGCCCAGACGATCTGCTCGGGAGCGGCCGCGCCGACGAACGCGGCGACTGCCGCACGTGCCCCTTCGAACTTCTCGGTCGCTGAGCCCACTGCCTGGCTGGTTCCGCGGTGCACCGCCGCGTTGTCGCGCTCAAGAAACGCACGCTCGGCGTCGAGCACACGAAACGGCCGCTGCGACGTCGCCGCCGAGTCGAGGTACGCGACAGGCACACCCTCGTTCATGGGCGGATTCGCGAAGTATGGAAACTCCGCGCGGAGGGTGAACACATCAGCGGTGGTCAAAGGAGCGACGGACATGCCTCCATTCTCCCACTCCTGCGGCGGCTGCGCGGGGTTGTTGCCAGTGGGCGGTTGCGCCCTCAGCGAAGCAGGCGCTACTGCACCTGCACCGGGCCGGTCGCAGAGGGCAGCGGGCCGGGAGGCGTGAGTGAAAGGTTCACGAGCCCTGCGAGCAGGCCGAGCACGACCGAAATGAGCGGCACCAGCAGAGACACCTGCGTGCTGACCGACTCGGCGAGGGCGCCGGTCACCGCCGCCGCGAGCGACTGCCCCACGATTACACCAGAGCCCAGCATGGTCATGACCGTTGCCGAGCGCCCCGTGGGGGTGCGAGCCGCGCCGAAGCCGTAGAGCGTGACGAGCAGGGGGCCGATGCCGATGCCGAGCACCGAGAGCGAGAGCACCATGCTCGGCACGTCGTTCACGCTCTGCAGCAGCACGCCGCCGACGACCAGTAGCGATGAAAAGGTGAGCCAGCGGTAACGCAGGGTGAAACGCGGCGAGAACCAGGTAACCGCGATGGCGAGCATCGCCGATCCAACGCCCATGACGCCGTAGAGCAAACCCGCTTGCTCTGGCGCGCCGCGGTCTTGCATGAACGCAGTGAGGGCCGTGAGCATGGAGCCGAAGAACAGCCCGACCGTGAAGATGCCGAACACGGTGACGAGCAGGGGAGCGCGCCAGAGCTCCGACACGGGTGAAAGCGCAGTCTCGCTTTGCTCGGCGGTGCGGGCGGGCGGGCTGGTGCGATGCAGCGCGAACGCCGTCACGAACACGACCGTGAGCAGTGCAGCGCCGACGATCGGCGCCCAGGCCCCGAGTGTCGTGGCGAGCAAGCCGACGATCACCGGGCCGAACACGAAGACGACCTCGTCGGCCGCCGATTCGTAGGCGAGAGTTGAGTTGATGGTGCGCGGCCGCTGCTCGCGCGGCAACTGCGACTGTGCGATGCTGACGAGCCGCGACCTTGACATCGGCGAAATCTGCGGCGCGGTCGCCCCAACGAAGAACGAGGCAGCCAGCATCGCAATGTTCGGCAGCTCGCTGAACGCGATCCACGCGAGGGCGCCGAGCGCGACGCTGTTCACTGCTCCGCTGATGAGCAGAGTCGAACGCTGCCCATAGCGGTCAGCGGCCGCGCCGATGAACGGCCCGAAGCAGGCGACGCCGAGGCCTACCATCGCCGAGGTGAGCCCGCCGAGCTCGACCGAGCCGCGGGCGGCAACGGCGAGCGTCAGCACCCCGACCACCATCATGGCGTAGGGTGCACGCGCGAGCAGCGCGAGTGGAAAGTAGCCGAAGCCTGTGTGCGGAAGCAGCGGTTTCAGTGTGCGAGCCCCTCAAAGAACGCCTCGAATGCGGCGGGGTCGCTGGGGTCACCGGGGTAGACGGTGCCGTTCACGACGATGGTCGGAGTGCCTTCGATGCGCACGTTCTCTGCGAGTGTGTTCGGCACCGGGTTCTGAAACACCCACTCGTTGAGCGACTGCGCGAACGGCACGAAGATTTCGTTCGTGACACAGTTCTGCACCTCGGCGTTGACCGGGCCTACCTGCTGTTCGAGCGCCGCGAGCAGTTGCTCGTTGTCGAGCCCCTTGCCCGCCCCTGGCAGCACCTCGGCGCTCAGCAGTGCCTGATGGGCCGCCCATGCCGCCTCAGGCTGCGAGTCGGCGAAGCAGGCAACGGCTGCTGCCGCGCGCGACGAGTAGTAGCTGCCCTCGCTGATGCGATCCATAAAGCTGAGGGGCACGACCTCGACGGTGGTGTCGCCCGAAGCGATCAGCTTGCTCAGAAATTCGCCGTTCTGCTGCTCAAACGCGCCGCAGTGCGGGCAGCGGTAATCGACGTAGATCAAGATGTCGTTGCGGCTCGCGCGGTCGACCTGATTCGGCACCGGCACAGCGCCGGCTGCGAGCGGTTCAGATTCGGCAGGGCGAGGATCACCCGGCCCGGTGAAGACGATGCCGCCAGATTGCATGTTCGCCGGCCACCCGAGCAGTGCCTCTTGTTCAGTGCCGGGCTGCCAGGGCTCACCCTCGGCCGTGCCTGTCGCGCCGTCATCGCCGGGCGAGGCGAGCACGCTGCCGTTCACCGCGCCAATGCTGACGAGGATCGTGATCGCAATCATCGAGAGCGCGCCGGTCGCGAGGCCGGTGATGCCGCCGCCGAGTGGGCGTGACTTCTTCACGAGTGCTACGACTCCGAGCGCTGCGGCCGCGATACCGAGCAGGCCGCCCACGATCAACACCACCCCGTTGAAATAGGCGACCGACACCAGCACCGTCAGCAGAGCGACGAGACCGAGCGCCATCGCGGTGATCGCGATCCACTTGCCGCCCGCCTGGCCTGCAGCCCGCTGGCCGTCAGCGTACGGGTTCGGCGGCGGGGTCGCCGGGATCCACTGCGGCACGCCATTCGGTGCTGCCTGAGGGGCATTTTCAGGTGTGACGGGTGCGTGTGGCTCCTGGGGCACCTGCGCCGCCTCGGGGGCGGGAACTAGCGGTTGCTGTGGCTCGGGCTGCTGCTCGGTCATGAGTTCTATTCTGTCAGGCCACGCCTGGTAACCGCCCCCGGCCGCGACGGGCATAGCATTGAGACATGCTCTGGCTCGCCGCGACCCCAATCGGAAACCTCGGCGACGCCTCGCCCCGCCTGCGCGAGGCGTTTGAGAGCGCAGATGCCATCGCCGCAGAAGACACCAGGCACACAGCGCAGCTGCTGCGCCTGCTGGGCATCGAGGCACGCCCCGAGCTCATCGCGCTGCACGACCACAACGAGCGCGACCGCGCCTCATGGATCGTCGATCGCGCCGAGCACGAAGAGATCATGCTCGTGAGTGACGCCGGCATGCCGACCGTTTCAGACCCAGGGTTTCGCGTCGTGCAGCTCGCCGCGGAGCGCGGCGTCACGGTCAGCGCGATCCCGGGCCCGAGCGCGGTCATCACTGCCCTCGCCGTCGCGGGACTGCCCACAGACCGCTTCACATTCGAGGGATTTTTGCCCCGAAAGGCCGGGGAGCGTTCGCGTGCGCTGCGCGCGCTCGCCGCAGAACGCCGCACGCTCGTGTTCTTCGAGGCTCCCTCGCGCATCGCCGACACCCTCACCGCGCTCGCCGAGGAGTTCGGCAGCGAGCGAAGCGCCGCGGTCTGTCGCGAGCTCACGAAGCTGCACGAAGAGGTGAAGCGAGGATCCCTCGGCGAGCTTGCGGAGTGGGCCTCTGCGGGGGTGCGGGGCGAGATCGTGCTGGTCGTCGCGGGCGCTCCCGAGACCGCAGCCTCGCCCGAAACGGCGCTCGACGAGGTGCTCGCGCGAGTGGGCGCGGGGGAACGCATGAAAGACGCCACCCGCGCGGTTGCCGAGGCCACGGGGCTCTCGGCGAAGGAACTCTATGCCGCGGCACTTACGGCTAAGACCGGGGTGCGCTGAGCATGCGGGCGAGCGGGAGCTCCGAGATTCGAGCAAGCGTGCCGCTGAAGCTCGAGCTCTGGCGCTTTGCCGTGCCGATTCTTTGGTTCGGCCTCGTCGCCGCCATCAGCTTTATCGAGGCGCCGCTGAAGTTTCAGGCTCCGGGCATCACGATTCCCCTCGGCCTCGGAATCGGAAGGCTGGTTTTCTTCGCGCTGAACGTCGTCGAGGGGGTGCTGCTTGCTGTGCTGCTTGCGCTGACGTTCTGGCCCGGCGTGCGGCCCGCGCAAGGGCGGGTGCGCTCTTTGATTCTGCTCGCGATCGTGTTCGTGCTGAAGGTTGGCGTGGTGCGGCCGCCGCTCAACGCGCGCACTGATCTGGTGCTCGCCGGCGCGAACCCCGGGGAGTCCGCCTGGCACTACGTCTACATCGGCGCAGATCTGCTGACGATGATGCTGCTCATCGTGCTGGCTGTGCAGACGGGCAGGGCGATCCTCGCCCTGGAACATAAGAACTACGCGCCGCGGCCGCCCTCGGAATAGCCGCCGGCGAGCTCCTGCCCGGTGAGCTGCTGGATTGCTGCCATGATGCGCTCGGTCGCCTCTCGCCGCGCTCGGCCGCCGGGCAGCGCGGCGAGGTCTGAAAGATCGATCGGCGCGCCGAACCTGATCTCGGCTGGTGCCGGCTTGCCGGTCGCCGGGTCGACGATGGCGCGGTTGATGCCGATCAACCCGACCGGAACGACAGTGGCACCCGTCTCGAGCGCCATGAACGCGGCCCCACTGCGCCCCCGGTAGAGGCGTCCATCGCGCGACCGGCTTCCCTCGGGAAACACCGCGAACACCTGCCCTGCGGCGAGCACGCGGGTGCCGGCCTCGAGCGCGGCCTGGGCGGCAGAGCCCGCCTCGCGGTGCACCGGGATCGCCCCGATGTGCCTGAAGAACCAGCCGCCGATGGGGGGCGCGAACAGCGACGCCTTGGCCAGAAACTGTACCTTGCGAGGTGAGAACGAGGGAATGAGAATCGTGTCGACCGCCGAGAGGTGGTTGCTCGCAAGCAGCACCGGCCCGTGTGCCGGGACGTGCTCGCGCCCGGTCACCCTAGGTCGAAAATGCAACCAGAGCAGCGGCCGCAGCACGGCGCGGCCGATCGTGAAGACGATGCCCGGCCGCGCCGCCGATTGCCCTGAAACCATGTCAAAACTTTATCCGGCAGAACGGCTGCGCACAGTTGCTGTTCGGATTCGTCGGGCAGACTAGTGACTTGTGCGCCATTTCTGGCGCCGCTCAAACTTGTGAAGAGGTACCCGTGAAACGCTCCCGCGCACTACTCGCCCTGATGCCCGTTGCCATGGTGGCCGGCCTGCTGACCGCCTGCAGCGGGGGCGTCACCAGCTCGATCGACGGGGTCACCTGCGCGCCCGAGGGTGAGATCAGCAAGACGCTCGAGTTCAAGGGCGACTTCGGTGCCGAGAAGCTCGAACTGAAGACGAAGACCCCGATCAAGGCGAAGGATCTGCAGGCCTCGACCCCGATCAAGGGTGATGGCGAGCAGGTCAAAGAGGACGACACGATCGAGGCCCAGCTCTCACTCTTCAACGGCAAGAACGGTGAGGCGCTGCAGAGCGGCAAGTCGAGTCTGCAGCTCAGCAGCCAGGGGCTGCAGCCGTGGGCGCTCGAGGTGCTGAGCTGCGCATCGGTCGGCGACCGGGTTGCTGCTGTCGCCCCCGCGGCAGATGTGCTCGGCGACGCTGCCGAGCAGATGGGAGTCGACGCCAAAGATGCCATCGTGATGGTGTTCGACGTGCTTTCGGCAGAGCAGGCCAAGGCGGAGCCGGGCACGCTTGAGCCCAATGAGCTGCTGAAGAAGGCCGAGGGTGAGGCGCAGAAGCTGCCGGAGGGGCTGCCGAAGGTCGAGCTCGCTGAAGACGGTTCGCCTACGATCACCATGCCCGAGGGTGCCGCTGCGCCTGACAAGCTGACCGTCGAGACGCTCATCAAGGGAGACGGCGAGGAGGTGCAAGAGGGCGACCGCGTCTACGTGCACTACCGTGGCGTCATCTGGCGCACGGGCGAGGAGTTCGATTCGAGCTGGAGCCGCGGCGAGCCCATCGGTTTTCTCACGACCGGCGTGATCGGCGGCTTCTCGAAGGCGCTCGTCGGCCAGACCGTCGGCTCGCAGGTGATGTCGATCGTTCCCGCCGAAGACGGCGGCTACGGCGCAGCAGGGCTGCAGCAGCAGGGTCACCAGCCAGACGACGTCATGGTCTTCGTGCTCGACATTCTCGGAACGGTGCACGCAGAGTAGCGAGCGAAGGCAACTGGGCGAAAGCGAGCCGTCGGGGCGACCCGGCGGCTCGCTTTTTTACGTGCAGAGTGTGGGTCGCGATCCTCGTGTGCTTTAATGGTTGGAAGTTCTACCTTTTGGTGGCGCTGGACCACCGCACCACTTTCTCGATGGCGAGCAAGGAGCACACATCACATGACTCTGACGAGCGGAAACCTCACCCCGGACGAGCTGCACAGCGCGGTCGCGAGCGGTGAAATCGACACGGTGATCGTCGCGTTCACCGATATGCAGGGGCGGCTCGTCGGCAAGCGCGTGTCGGCAAGGCTGTTTCTCGAAGACATCATGGATCATGGTGCCGAGTGCTGCAACTACCTGCTCGCGGTCGACGTCGAGCTCAACACGGTTGACGGCTACGCGCTCACCAGTTGGGAGAGCGGCTACGGCGATATGGCGATGATCCCAGACCTCGGCACCCTGCGACGCACCCCGTGGCTGCCGGGCACCGCGATGGTGATCGCCGACCTCACGACGGCGAGCGACCACACACCGATCCCGGTGTCGCCGCGCGCGATTCTGAAGCGCCAGATCGACCGCCTCGCCGAGCACGACCTGATTCCGTTCGTCGGCACCGAACTCGAGTTCATCGTCTTCGACGACGACTACCGCAGCGCCTGGCGAAACGGGTACCGCGATCTCACCCCCGCGAGCGACTACAACACCGACTACGCGCTGCAGGCCTCGACCCGCCTCGAGCCGTTGCTGCGCGACATTCGCAACAGCATGGACGGCGCAGGCATGTACTGCGAGGGCGTGAAGGGCGAGTGCAACCTCGGCCAGCAGGAGATCGCCTTTCGCTACGCGCACGCCCTGCCCACCTGCGACAACCACTCGATCTACAAGAGCGGCTCGAAAGAGATCGCCGACGCGCACGGCAAGAGCATCACCTTCATGGCGAAGTTCAACGAGCGCGAGGGCAACAGCTGCCACGTGCACTCGAGCCTGCGCAACAGTGCAGGCGAGCCGGTGTTCGCCGACAGCTCGGCGCCCGATGGCATGTCGAAGCTGTTTCGCCACTACATCGCGGGCCAGCTCAGGGCGATGCGCGAGTTCACCCTGCTCTATGCGCCGAACATCAACTCGTACAAGCGCTTCGTCGACGGCAGCTTCGCGCCCACAGCAGTGGCATGGGGCCACGATAACCGCACCTGCGCACTGCGCGTGGTGGGCAAGGGCCAGGGCATGCGCGTCGAGAACCGCGTGCCCGGCGGCGACGTGAATCAGTACCTCGCTGTCGCTGGCATGCTCGCTTCGGGGCTCTACGGCATCGAACACGAGCTTGAACTGGGCGATGCGCTCACCGGCAACGCCTACACGAGCGACGTCGAGCGGGTGCCGACCACCCTGCGCGACGCGGCCGATCTGTTCGAGCAGTCTGCGCTCGCTCGCGAGGTCTTCGGCGACGAGGTCGTGGAACACTACGTGCACGCTGCGCGCGTCGAAGTGCGGGCGTTCGACGCGGCGATCACCGACTGGGAGAGGGTGCGGGGCTTTGAACGACTCTGAGCTGTCAGCGGCCGAGGCCGTACGGCCGGTCATCGGCATCACGAGCTATCTCGAGCAGGCGCAGACCGGCGTCTGGGATGTGCGGGCATCGTTTCTGCCAGAGGTCTACATTCGTGCGGTGACCGACGCGGGCGGCACTGTCGTGGTGCTCCCACCGCAGGTAGTCGATGCGCAGGCGGCGAAGAGGATCCTCGCCTCCCTCGACGGGCTCATCGTTGCAGGCGGCGCCGACGTTGATCCGAGACGCTACGGCCAGCAGGCGCATGAGAAAACGGGGGCCCCGCGAGAGGATCGCGATGCCTTCGAAGACGCGCTCATTCGGGCGGCGCTCGACGTCGACCTGCCGTTTCTCGGCATCTGCCGTGGCGCCCAGATGCTCAACGTGACGCTCGGCGGCGACCTGATTCAGCACTTGCCAGACGAGGTCGGCGATGAGCGGTACCAGCTCGGTGCGGCACGGTTCAACGAGATCGAGGTGTCGGTTGAGCCAGGCACGAAGATCGCAGAGGTCTACGGCGACGACCTCAGCGCGACGGCGCCGCTCTACCACCACCAGGCCATCGGCGAGGTCGCGACGGGCCTCGTCGTCACGAGCCGCACCGAAGACGGCATCATCGAGGCCGTCGAGCGACCAGACTCCACCTTCTGCCTCGCCGTGCAGTGGCATCCAGAAGAGCACGAAAAGGATCGCCGACTCTTCGCCGGCCTTGTCGAGGCGGCCCGCGCCCGCATCGCCGCGGCGGGTGTCGATCGCGACGCGGCACGCAATGTAAAGGAACACGCATGAGCTACACCGTCATCAACCCAGCCGACGAGAGCGTCGTCACCGAGGTCGAGCACCTCGACGTGGCCGGCACCGACGCCGCGATCGCGCGTGCCGTCGCCGCGCAGCGAGAGTGGGCGAAGGTCGCCCCGGCCGATCGTGCTCGTGCGCTTCGCCGCTTCGCAGACGCGGTCGACTCAGACATCGAGCACCTCGCCGTGCTCGAAACCCGCAACTCGGGCCACCCCATCACCCAGTCGCGCTGGGAGGCGGGCCACGTGCGCGACGTGCTCGAGTACTACTCGGCGTCGCCAGAACGCCTCATCGGCAAGCAGATTCCGGTTGCTGGCGGCCTCGATGTGACCTTTCACGAGCCGCTCGGCGTCGTCGGCGTGATCACCCCGTGGAACTTTCCGATGACCATCGCCTCGTGGGGCTTCGCGCCGGCGCTCGCCGCGGGCAATGCGGTCGTGCTGAAGCCGGCCGAGTGGACCCCGCTCACGAGCATGCGCCTCGGCGAGCTCGCCCTCGAGGCGGGCCTGCCCGAGGGGCTCTTCCAGGTGCTCGCGGGCCGCGGCTCGGTGGTGGGGGAGCGCTTCGTCACGCACCCTGCGGTGCGCAAGCTCGTCTTCACCGGCTCGACCGAGGTCGGCAAGCGCATCATGGCGGGCGCGGCCGATCAGGTGAAGCGCGTCACGCTCGAGCTCGGCGGCAAGAGCGCGAACATCGTGTTCGCCGACTCCGACATCGAGAAGGCCGCGGCGACCGCGCCGTACTCGGTCTTTGACAACGCGGGCCAGGACTGCTGTGCGCGCAGTCGCCTGCTCGTGCAGCGCAGCGTGTACGAGCGCTTCATGGAGGGCTTCGAGCAGGCGGTGAAGAACGTCAAGGTCGGCAATCCTCTGCTCGAAGACACCGAGGTGGGGCCGCTCGTCACCCTCGCCCACCGCGAATCGGTCGCCTCGTTCATCGACGAAGACGCGCCCGTGGCGTTCCGCGGCTCGGCACCCGATGGTCCGGGCGCCTGGTTCGCGCCCACGGTCGTCACCCCGGAGCGCGACAGCCGCCTCGCCACTGAGGAGATCTTCGGCCCGGTCGTCTCGGTGCTGCCGTTCGACGACGAGGCAGATGCGATCGCGCTCGCGAACGATACCGAGTACGGTCTGAGCGGCTCGATCTGGACGAACGACCTCGGCCGTGGCATCCGCGTCGCCCGCGCCGTCGAGGGCGGCAATCTCTCGGTCAACTCGCACTCGTCGGTGCGCTACTCGACCCCGTTCGGCGGCTTCAAGCAGTCGGGCCTCGGCCGAGAGCTCGGGCCCGACGCTGCCGAGCACTTCACCGAGACGAAGAACGTGTTCTTCGCCAGCGAGTGACCGCCGTCACCACTTTTCACCTCTTCACGCACTGACTGCACTGTTTGCACCAAGAAAGGCAACCCAACCATGAGCAATATCACCCCAGTCGACCTCACCCAGCGCCTCGCTGGCAAGGTCGCCGTCATCACCGGCGGCGCGAGCGGCATCGGCCTCGCGACCGCGAAGCGCATGCGCGCCGAGGGCGCACGCATCGTGATCGGCGATCTCGACCCGGTAAGCGGCGAGGCGGCGGCGGCCGAGGTCGAGGGGCTCTTCGTGCAGGTCAACGTTGCCGACGAAGACCAGGTCAACAACCTCTTCGATACCGCAGCGCGCGAGTACGGCTCGGTCGACATCGCGTTCAACAACGCGGGCATCTCGCCTGACGACGACGACTCGATCGAGACCACCGAGCTGCCGGCCTGGCAGAAGGTGCAAGATGTGAACCTCAAGAGCGTCTACCTCTGCTCGCGCGCCGCACTGCGTCACATGACGAAGCAGGGCAGCGGATCGATCATCAACACCGCGTCGTTCGTCGCCGTGATGGGCTCGGCCACCTCGCAGATCTCATACACCGCCTCGAAGGGTGGCGTGCTCGCCATGACCCGCGAACTCGGCGTGCAGTTCGCCCGCCAGGGCATTCGCGTGAACGCGCTCTGCCCCGGGCCCGTGAACACCCCGCTGCTGCAGGAGCTCTTCGCGAAGGATCCCGAGCGCGCAGCTCGCCGCCTCGTGCACGTTCCGGTCGGCCGTTTCGCCCGCCCCGAAGAGCTCGCCGCTTCGGTCGCGTTTCTCGCGAGCGACGACGCCTCGTTCATCACTGCGTCGACGTTCCTCGTCGACGGCGGCTTGACGAGCGCCTACACGACCCCGCTCTAACGGCAGTCTCGGCGGGTACTCTCGTTGGTACCCACCCAGACCGTCGCACCAGAAATCAGGAGATGTCATGACCGAGACGCGTCACAGCATCGAGTTTCTGAGCCGCGCCGTGCGCTCCGGCAACCCCTACGAAGAGACGGTGCAGCGGCTGCTGCAGTCGATTCGGCTCGGCGTCATCGAGCCGGGCGAACGGCTGCCGGCCGAGCGTGAGCTCTCGGTCATGCTCGGCGTGAGCCGCGACACGCTTCGAGAGGCGATCGCGACCCTCGCCGATGCTGGGTACTTGCTTTCGAAACGAGGGCGTTACGGTGGCACATTTGTGGTCGAGGATCTGCCCGCAGCGGGTGGTGGTGAGGGCCAGCCGCGCCTCGACGCCGCACAGCTCGACGAGATCGCGATGCTGCGCCGGGTGCTCGAGGTGGGCGTCATCACTGAGCTCGCGGCGCGCGAGCTCAGTGCGGGGGAGCGGGAGGCGATCGCGACCGCGCTCGACGAGTGTCTCGACGCAGACGTCGATTCGTTTCGGAGGCACGACTCGAGACTGCATCTGCTGTTCGCCGAGCTCACGGGCTCGCCGGGGCTTGTGCAATTGAGTGCCGATTTGCGAACGCGACTCAACCTCGCGCTCGACTCGATGCCGATGATGCCGCCGAACCTCAGCCACTCGAACGAACAGCACGCGCAGATCGTGGGGGCGGTGCTCTCTGGTCGCCCAGAGGTTGCCGCCAAGGTGATGCTCGAGCATCTCGCGGGCACCGAAGCGCTGTTGCGGGGCTTCGTCGAGAAATAGTCGACAACCGGTTACCCACAATTATCCAAAAGGTAGTTACATCTACCTTTAATTTCAGTATTCTCGAAGATACGCCCGTGTACATCGGGCGGTCTTGCCAGAATTCACAACGAAGTGAAAGGGGCCGAAGATGGCCAAAGACACCTTAAAGGTCTCGGGAGTGACCTATACCCATGCGGAGTCGGGGTATTTCGAGAAGCGCAAGCTCAAGCGAGCTGCGGGAATCTGGGGCCTCTGGGGCCTCGCCGTCGGAGCCGTCATCTCGGGCAACTTCTCTGGCTGGAACTTCGGCGTCGAGGCCGCGGGCTTCGGAGGCATGCTCATCGCGTTCGCGATCCTCGTCGTCATGTACTACGGCCTGGTCTTCTCGATCGGCGAGATGGCGGCGGCGATGCCGCACACCGGCGGTGCCTACAGCTTCGGGCGCGCCGCCATGGGCCCCTGGGGCGGTTTCGTGACGGGACTCGCCGAGACCATCGAGTACGTCGCGACCACCGCGGTGATCGTCTACTTCTCAGCAGGCTACGCAAACGGCGTGACCGAGTCGCTGATGGGCTTCGCGCTGCCGACCTGGGTCTGGTGGATCATTCTCTATGTCGCGTTCGTCGCCCTCAATACCGCCGGTGCCGCGATCTCGCTGAAGTTCGCGATCGTCGTGTCGTTCATCTCGATCGGCGTGCTCGTGCTGTTCGGCATCATGGCGCTCGTGAGCGGAAGCGCCGACTTCGGCAGCCTCTTCAACATCGAGCCCGATCCCGGCCAGACTGCGTTCCTGCCGCACGGACCGCTGCCGATCCTGTTCGCGCTGCCGTTCGCGATGTGGCTCTTCCTCGGAATCGAAGAACTGCCGCTCGCTGCCGAAGAGTCGAACGATCCCGTGCGCGATATTCCGAAGGCCGGCATCTGGGCCCGCGGCACGCTCGTGTTCACCGGTCTGCTCGTGCTGTTTCTCAACACCGCGGTGCTCGGCGCAGAGGCGACCGGCGTCGCCGGTGAGCCGCTGCTCGACGGATTCCGTGCCATCGTCGGCGACGAGCTCGCCTGGGTCGCCGGCGTGCTCGCCCTGTTCGCGCTCTTCGGCCTGCTGGCTTCGCTGCAGGGCATCATGTTCGCCTACGGTCGCAACATGTACTCGCTGTCGCGTGCGGGTTACTACCCGAAGTTCCTCTCGCTCACCGGCAAGCGTCAGACCCCCTGGGTCGCACTGCTCGCCGGCGCCATCATCGGCTTCGCGGCGCTCGTGCTGGTCGACGCGATGGGCGGCTCGGGCGGCGTGGCTGGCGCGGTCGTGCTGAACATCGCGGTGTGGGGTGCGGTGCTCGCGTACTTCATGCAGATGATTTCGTACCTGATTCTGCGCAAGAAGTTCCCGAACGCTGAACGTCCGTACGTGAGTCCCTGGGGCAAGTTCGGTGCGATCGCCGCCGCGGTCATTTCGGCGTTCATCTTCTTGGGCTTCCTGCTGAACGAGGCGTTCCGGCCCGCGATCGTCGCGATCGTGATCGTCTACGTGATCGCGCTGATCATCTTCGGGGTCTACACGCGCCATCACCTCGTGCTGTCGCCCGAGGAGGAGTATGCGATCTCGGGCGGTCTGCACCGCGACCCAGCCAAGGAGGGCTACGGCGGAGCCGTCGAAGACGAACTGCTTGCGCTCGACGGGGTCGACGGCGAGACGGTCTCGACCGAGTAGCACCCGACGAAAATCACAGAAACGTGCGAATGTGCCCATTACTTTTCGGTACGTTCGCACGTTTCTGTGACGCTCGGTAATTTCAGTGTCGAGGATCGGTGGGGTGGGCGCCAGTACGGCGCCCACCCCACCCCTTCAGCTGGTAGTCTGAGCACACATGTGAATATTGGCCGCACGGGGCATCCGCTCCAAAACCACTGCGGGAGAGCTCGAGCCACGAAACACAGGCTCGGCGCCGTAGGAGCAATCCCTCCCCGGGAATCTCTCAGGCATCCGTACCGCAGCGGCGAGGCAACTCTGGAAAGCAGCGGTGACTTCTCGCGAAGTCACCGCTCACCGACGGTGCAAGGGCGCTCCCACTCGCGGGGCGGCTGAATCTCTCAGGTCACGGTACAGAGCGGGGAGGATCCCAGTTCCTGTCGCGTGCGCAACTCGTGCGCGTGACGAAGCGCGCGGCTCACCGCGCGACGCAAACCCGGAGATCCTCTTGAGCATCAGCGCCGCATACTCATCATTCGAAGACCGTCACATCGGCATCGCTTCGCACGCAGACCGCCAGCACATGCTGCAGGCGCTGGGCTACGAGAGCCTTGAAGCACTCGTGCACACCGCAGTGCCGGCCGACATTCTGAGCGAGGCACCGCTCGATCTGCCTGCCGCCCGCAGCGAGCAAGAGATTCTCGCCGACCTGCGCGCGCTTGCCGACAAGAACACGGTCAAGACTCAGATGATCGGCCAGGGGTTCTACGGCACCCACACGCCGCCCGTGATTCGCCGCAACGTGCTCGAGGCGCCAGCGTGGTACACGGCCTACACGCCGTACCAGCCAGAGATTTCTCAGGGCCGCCTCGAGGCGCTGCTCAACTTTCAGACCATGGTGAGTGACCTCACCGGTCTGCCCGTCGCCAACGCCTCAATGCTCGACGAGAGTTCGTCGGCGGCCGAGGCAGTGCTGCTCATGCGCCGCGCGAACCGCGCTGTGGCGAACGGTCGCACCGTGCTCGATGCGAACCTCTTCCCGCAGACCGTCGCCGTGATCAAGGGTCGTGCGAGCGCGCTCGGCTTCGAGGTCGAGGTCGCCGACCTCTCGGCTGGCCTGCCAGAGGGCGACATCAACGGCATCGTGTTGCAGCAGCCCGGCAACGACGGCGCAGTGGTCGACCAGTCCGAGCTCATCGTGGAGGCAAAGGGTCGCGGCGCCATGGTGACCGTGATCGCCGACCTGCTCGCGCTCACCCTGATCACTCCTCCGGGCGAGCAGGGCGCAGACGTCGCCGTGGGCAACACGCAGCGCTTCGGTGTGCCGCTGTTCTTCGGTGGCCCGCACGCCGCATATCTCGCGGTTCGCGAGGGGCTCGAGCGCTCGATGCCCGGCCGCCTCGTTGGCGTCTCGAAGGATCAGCAGGGCCAGCCCGCCTATCGCCTCGCGCTGCAGACGCGCGAGCAGCACATTCGCCGCGAGAAGGCGACGAGCAACATCTGCACCGCGCAGGCGCTGCTCGCCATCACCGCGTCGATGTATGCGGTCTACCACGGCCCGCAGGGGCTGAAAGCAATCGCCGAGCGCACCCACGCGCACGCCAGAACCCTTGCCGAGGCGCTGCGCTCGGCGGGCATCGAGCTCGCGAGCGACTCGTTCTTCGACACCGTCGTTGCGAGCGTGCCCGGCCGCGCGGCAGAGGTCGTCGCGGCAGCCGCCGAGGCAGGCATCAACCTGCGCTTCATCGACGGCGACACCGTCGGCGTCTCGGCCGATGAGACCACCACCTCGGCAGACATCGCCGCAGTGGCTCAGGCCTTCGGAGTCTCGGCAGAGGCAGCGGCGAACGCCGCTGCCGGGATCCTCGCCGCTGAAAGCTACGGCTTCGATGCTGCCGTCACCAGAACCAGCGACTACCTCACCCACCCGATCTTCCACTCGGTGCGCAGCGAGACGCAGATGCTGCGCTACTTGCGCCGCCTCGCCGACCGCGACCTCGCTCTCGACCGCACCATGATTCCGCTCGGCTCTTGCACGATGAAGCTCAACTCGACCGCAGAGATGGAGTCGATCTCGTGGCCGGAGTTCGCGGGCATTCACCCGTACGTTCCCGCCGATCAGAGCGCAGGCTGGCGCGAACTGATCGCCTCGCTCGAGAGCTGGCTCGTCGAGATCACGGGCTACTCTGCGATCTCGCTGCAGCCGAACGCCGGCTCGCAGGGTGAGTACGCGGGCCTGCTCGCGATCCGCCGCTTCCATCTCGCGAACGGCGACGACGCGCGCGACCTATGCCTGATCCCGGCATCGGCGCACGGCACGAACGCGGCCTCGGCGGTGCTCGCCGGCATGCGCGTGATCGTCGTTGCGAACACCGAGTCAGGCCACATCGACATGGATGACCTGCGCGCCAAGATCGATGCCAACCGCGACTCGCTCGCCGCGATCATGATCACCTACCCGTCGACCTACGGCGTCTACGACGACGACGTGCGCGAGGTGTGCGATCTCGTGCACGAAGCGGGCGGGCAGGTCTACATCGACGGCGCGAACATGAACGCGCTCGTCGGCGTCGCGAAGCCCGGCCAGTTCGGCGGCGACGTGTCGCACCTGAACCTGCACAAGACCTTCGCGATTCCCCACGGTGGTGGCGGCCCCGGCGTCGGCCCGGTTGCAGTTGCCGAGCATCTCGCGCCGTACCTGCCGGGAGACCCGCGCGAAGAGATCTCAGTCGCAGACGGCGTGCCAGTGGTCGCGACCCTCTTCGGTTCGGCGGGTGTGCTGCCGATCTCTTACGCCTACGTCGCGATGATGGGCGGTGCGGGCCTGACTCGCGCAACCCAGACCGCGCTGCTGAGCGCAAACTACATCGCGTCGCGCCTGCGCGAGCACTTTCCGGTGCTGTTCACCGGCAACGAGGGTCTCGTCGCGCACGAGTGCATTCTCGACCTGCGCGAGCTGACCGCCGCGTCGGGTGTGACCGCCGAAGACGTGGCGAAGCGCCTCATCGACTTCGGATTCCACGCCCCGACCCTTGCGTTCCCGGTCGCCGGCACGCTGATGGTCGAGCCGACCGAGAGCGAAGACCTCGGCGAGATCGAGCGCTTCATCGAGGCGATGATCACGATTCGCGGCGAGATCGACGCGGTGATCGCTGGCGAGTTCTCGATCGAGGGTTCGCCGCTTCGCAACGCGCCGCACCCGGCTTCGGTACTTGTGTCGGACACGTGGGATCGCGCCTACCCGCGCGAACGCGGCGCCTTCCCGGTGGCCAGCCTGCGCGTCGACAAGTACTTCCCACCCGTGTCGCGCATCGACGGCGCGTTCGGTGACCGCAACCTCGTCTGCTCGTGCCCGCCGCCCGAGGCGTTTGCTGAGTAATTTGCCGAGCTCGGTCTCGACGAGCTCGACCGGCGCTCCCGCTCATCGAGCTTGTCGAGATGAGCGAACCCTGAACCCAACAGTGACGAGAAAGAACTCACATGTCTGAACTGAAACACACTGCACTTCACGAGGAGCACGCGGCACTCGGCGCCTCGTTCACCGACTTCGGCGGCTGGGACATGCCGCTGCGCTACGTCAGCGAACTGGCCGAGCACCGCGCCGTGCGAGAGGCCGCAGGGCTCTTCGACCTCTCGCACATGGGCGAGGTGTGGGTCTCTGGCCCTGACGCCGCCACCTTCTTGAACACCGCGCTCGTCGGCAACCTCGCCGTCATCGCCGTCGGCAAGGCCAAGTACTCGCTGATCGTGAACGAGCAGGGCGGCATCATCGACGACCTGATCGTCTATCGCATCGCCGAGACCCGGTACCTCGTCGTGCCGAATGCTGGCAACGCGCCGACGGTCGTCGCCGAGCTGACCGCGCGGGCGGCGGGCTTCGACGTCGAGGTGGTCGACGCCTCGGCCGACACCTCGCTCATCGCGGTGCAGGGGCCGGCGTCTGAGGCGATCCTGCTCGATATGGTTCGCGAAGAGGATCGCCAGGCCGTGATCGATCTGCCCTACTACGCGTGGGTCGCAGTGAAGAGCGGGGATATCGACGCTGCCCTTGGCGGCGGCGCAGAAAACACAGCCGTTGTCGATGGTGCCGGAGGCAGCATCGACGTTTTGTTGGCGCGCACCGGCTACACCGGCGAAGACGGCTTCGAGCTCTATGTGCCGAACGACCGCGCGGCCGAGATCTGGCGCCTCGCACTCTCGCTCGGCGAACCGCGCGGGCTGATCGCCGCGGGTCTCGCGGCTCGCGACTCGCTGCGCCTCGAGGCGGGCATGCCGCTCTACGGCAACGAGCTTGGGCTCGACACGACACCGTTCGAGGCAGGCCTCGGCCCGGTCGTCTCGTTCAAGAAAGACGAGGCGTTCGTCGGGCGTGCGGCGCTCGAAGCGGTAAAGGAAGCGGGCGCGAATCGCGTGCTGGTCGGCCTTCGCGGTGCTGGCCGCCGCGCGGGCCGCGGCGGCTATGCCGTGCACGCCGGAGGTGCCCAGATCGGCGCGATCACGAGTGGTCAGCCCAGCCCGACGCTCGGCTACCCGGTTGCGATCGCCTACGTCGACCCCGCGTTTGCCGAGGTCGGCACCGCGGTCGAGGTCGACCTGCGAGGCAAACTCGAGCCCTTTGAGGTTGTCGCGCTTCCGTTCTATAAGCGCAACAATTAGTTGCAACACGATCGCCCCCTAGACACCAATACCCAAGGAGAAAATCATGAGCACGGTACAGGCAGGACTTCGCTATTCGGTAGAGCACGAATGGGTGAACGCCGAGAGCCCGGTCGCGGTTGGAGTGAGCCAGGTCGCCGCAGATGCACTCGGCGAGGTGGTCTACGTCGACCTGCCCGAGGTGGGCGCCCAGCTCACCGCCGGCCAGGTGTGCGGTGAGATCGAGTCGACCAAGTCGGTGAGCGAGCTGTACTCGCCCGTCTCGGGTGAGGTCGTCGAGGTCAACGACGCTGTCGTCGCAGACCCCGCGCTCGTCAACGCAGACCCTTACGGCGCCGCATGGCTCTTCAAGGTCGCCGTGACCGAAGAGGGCCCACTGCTGAGCGCCGAGGAGTACGCCTCGCAGAACGACGCCACCGTCGCCTAACTGTTCAACCAAGCATTTGTCGCGAAAGTGCTGCTCGCGAGACTGAGCGACACTTTCGCGACAAATCTGGTGCGGAGCCAGGGCAGCACCCAAAGGAGGGGCAATGGCCATCAGCGTATTCGACCTATTTACGGTGGGCATCGGGCCGTCGAGCTCGCACACCGTTGGTCCGATGCGGGCCGCGCACGCCTTTGTCGCTGCGCTTGCGAAGCGCGGCGGTCTCGCAAGCGTTTCCGGCCTGAAGGTCGATCTGTACGGATCGCTTGCAGCCACCGGGCGCGGGCACGGCACCTTCACCGCAGTGCTGTTGGGTCTCGAAGGCTACGACCCCGAGACGGTGCTGCCCGAAGAAGTTGATCGTGCGCTCGCGCGCATCGAGCAGACGGGCGAGCTGCAGCTCGGCGCCGAGCTCGCCGATGCACAGAGCGACGATGTGCAGAAGACTGACGCGCAACGCACCGAGCCTCGCTCGCTGCGTTTCGGCGTAGACGACATCGTGCTGCATCCGCTCACCGTGCTGCCCCGTCACACGAACGGCATGCGCTTCGCGGCGCTCGATGCGGCGGGCAATACGCTCGACGAGCAGCTCTATTTCTCTGTCGGCGGCGGCTTCATTATTCGCGAGGGCGCTGAGGAAGCGGTGCTCGATCGCCTCGAGGCGGCGCTCGCCGAGCAGCCCTACCCGTTCCGCACTGCGGCCGAGCTACTGGAGAACTGCGAACGTGACGGCCTCAGCATTGCGCAGGTGATGCTCGCAAACGAGCTCGTCTCGCGCGATGAAGCTACCGTTCGTGCCGGTCTCGCGCACATCTGGGACGTGATGGAGGCCTGCAAGAACTCTGCCCTCGAACGGACCGGCGTGCTGCCGGGCGGCCTGGGCGTGAGACGCCGCGCCCCAGACTGGCACCGCCGCTTGACCGAGCAAGATCCTCGTCGCGACCCCGTGTTCTGGCAGGAATGGGTGAACCTCGTCGCCCTCGCAGTGAACGAAGAGAACGCTTCGGGCGGGCGCGTCGTCACCGCCCCGACCAATGGCGCCGCCGGCATCATTCCCGCAGTGCTCTTCTATGCGACTCACTACCTGCCGAACGCCGCCGACTGGAGCGACGACGAGAAGCAGCGAGTTGTCGCCGACTTCTTGCTCGCCGCCGCGGCGGTCGGCGTGCTCTACAAAGAGCAGGCCTCGATCTCTGGGGCAGAGGTCGGTTGCCAGGGCGAAGTCGGCTCGGCATCATCGATGGCTGCGGCAGGCCTGGCCCAGGTGCTCGGCGGAACCCCCGCCCAGGTCGAGAATGCCGCCGAGATCGCCATGGAGCACAACCTCGGGCTGACCTGCGACCCGATCGGCGGGCTCGTGCAGATTCCCTGCATCGAACGCAACGCGATCGCCGCGTCGAAGGCGATCAACGCCGCAAAGATGGCGCTCATGGGCGACGGATCGCACCACGTCAGCCTCGACGAGGTGATCGTGACCATGCGAGAGACCGGTCGCGACATGAGCGAGAAATACAAAGAGACCGCCATGGGTGGCCTCGCCGTGAACGTCATCGAGTGCTGAGTCTTGGCTGATCCTCGCCGAAATTCAGCAAGCTACCCAGCCAGCGCCGCTAACCTATCCGGGTGACTGAAGTGCTTCTCTACGTGCTCGGCGTGCTGATTCTGCTGGTTGGCCTCGCCGTTTCAATCGGCCTGCACGAGGTCGGGCACCTCCTGCCCGCGAAGCTCTTCGGCGTCAAGGTGACGCAGTACATGATTGGCTTCGGCAAGACCCTCTGGTCGAAGCGCAAGGGCGAGACCGAGTACGGGGTCAAGCTGATTCCGCTCGGCGGCTACGTCGCGATGACCGGCATGTTTCCGCCGGCGAAGCACGGTGAGAAGGCCCGCGACGCGAGCACCGGGTTTCTCGACAGTATGGCGCAGGATGCTCGCGAAGCGTCGGCCGAGACGATTGATGAGGGCGAGGATCGCCGAACCTTCTACCGCCTGTCGGTGTGGAAGAAGATCATCATCATGCTCGGCGGCCCGTTCATGAACCTCGTGCTCGCCTTCGTGTTCTTCGGGATCGTGCTGATGGGGTTCGGAACGGCGCAGTACAGCACAACGCTCGGCTACGTCAGCCAGTGCATTCTGCCCGCCTCGAGCGAGCAGACCGAGTGCGGGGCCGGCGATCCTCTTGCCCCGGCTGCCGAAGCCGGGCTGCAACCCGGTGACGAGATTCTTGCGGTTGACGGCACTGAGATCACCTCGTGGACGCAGATTCGCGAGCTCGTGAGCGCCTCACCGGGCGAAGCGCTTGCTGTCTCAGTGTCGCGCGACGGCTCCGAGCGCGAGGTGACGATGACTCCGGCGGCGACCGAGCGCTGGGTGGTCGACGCGAACGGCAAGCAAGTGATCGGCGCAGACGGTGAGCCGCTCACCGAGACCGTCGGAATGATCGGCGTCACCCCGACCACTGAGATCGTGAAGCAGCCGATCACGGCCGTGCCGGCCTTTGTCGGCAACAACGTTGTGCAGGTCTCGCAGGTGATCGTCGGTCTGCCGCAGCGCATGGTCGATATCTGGCAAGCGGCGTTCGGCAGCGAAGAGCGTGACCCCAACGGGCCGATCGGTGTCGTCGGCGTCGGGCGTCTCGCCGGAGAGATCGTCAGCCTCGATGAGGCTCCTGTCGCCGCTCGCGCTCAGATGGTGCTCGGCCTGCTCGGCTCGCTTAACGTGGCACTCTTCGTGTTCAATCTGGTGCCGCTGATGCCGCTCGACGGGGGGCATGTCGCTGGCGCGATCTACGAGGGCATCAAGCGGAGGCTCTTCAAGCTCTTCGGCAAGGGTGACCCGGGCCCCGTCGACACCGCGAAGATGGTGCCGGTCACCTTCGCCGTGGTGATCGTTCTCGGAGCCATGAGCCTGCTGCTCGTCTACGCCGACATCGTGAAACCGGTGAGTCTGTTCGGCTGACATAGGACGATTGGTTTCTCGCCGCCGTTTCGTACCGATACACCCGCTCGTGTGTTGCCAGATGTGCCTCGGGGAGGGGCGCTATGGCACATTTGCCTGCACGCAAGCAGGTGTGCAAACCCCTAGGGCACGGGATAGCTCGTCGCGCGGGACGAACAAGACTAGTTCGTGGGGGCCGGCGGCAGCCCGAAGAAGTCCTCGAGGTTGAGCACGCCCTGATCGTGCATCGCGGTGGCGACGTCTACGCCGACATAGCGAAAGTGCCAGGGCTCATATGTGTAGCCAACCGTCGCCTGCTGGCCATCGTGGTAGCGAAGAATGTAGCCGAAGCGGTAGGCGTTGTCGCGCAACCACATACCAGTCGCGGTTTCACCGAAGCACGCCGCGAGCTGGCAGCCCTCGTTGCCGTAGAGGTCGACGGTGAGGCCGGTCTGGTGCTCTGAGTAGCCGGGACGCGCGGTGTCGCGGTCGGCGAACTCGACCCCGCCCTGCGCGACGAGCCCGTCATAGATTTCTTTCTGCAGCCAGTACTCGCGGTACCCGCTCGTGATCGTGAACGGAACCCCGGCGTCACTCGCCGCGGCATACATTTGCTGCAGCGCCGCTGCAGCCTCGGCCCGGATCGGGTGGCCCCACACGTTCGGAATACCCTCGGGCATGACCAGATCGTCGGGAGCCCAGTCGATCGGATTCATCGGCCGCTGCTTATTGACGACCACGGTGATCGAAGACGGAGAATCGAGATCGTACACCGGTGCTGGCGCCGGTTCGGGTGTCGGCTCGGGCGTGGGTGTCGGGCTCGGGGTGGGCTTCGGGTTCATCGCCGGAGCAACTTTCGGGGGCTCGGCCTGGGGTTGCGCGGCCGAGATGGCCCACGCAGTGCCTCCGCCGACGAGCAGAAGCGCAACGGCACCGGACGCGATGCCGATGGTCAGTTTGCGTCTGCGAAGCGCCCTCGAGCGCGCTTCGCGTCGGCTCGGAGAATACCCTGTGTCACTCATCGGCACTAGTGTGCCACGTCAAAATGTGTGCTGATCCTTTTCGAATCAAGCGAACGTGCGTAACTGTTCGAAGCTGGCAACCACACCAGGGCCACACCCAGCGCATGCAGCGCGATGATCACGAGGCCGAGATGGTTTGCCCAGAGCGCGTCGATCGGCAACCACGAGATCGCAGCGAACGCCTGCCATACCGCGAACACGATGGCGCCCGAGAGCACGGAGAGCACCGTGCCGAAGGCGCGGGCGGTGCGCGAGCCGTGCAGTGTGTACTTCGCGATCACGAGATACGCGGCAAGCATGGATGCGGCTGCGATGAGATAGAGGGCGAGGACCAGCACGAGCATCCAGCCAGCCGTGTTCATGAGCCATACCTCCGCGCGCTCGAACGCATCGATGTAGGGGGCGAGGTCGACGGTGTCGTCTGGCGCAATCAGCGTGATCAGGTCGGTGACGCGGTAGGCGTTCTTGCGAAGTGATCGATACTGCAACCAGAGCAGCAGCGTCGCGAGCAGCGGTGCGAGCGCAAAGACGAACCCCGCCGCGCCCCAGGCCCACGCCGCAATGCGCAGCGACCACGGTGTAGTGGGCCGAACGATGATTTGCCTGCTCGTCACCTCACCCAACTTACCTTCCTTGCTCGCGCGTGCCGTCAGATGTGCCGCTCCGGGCCTCAAAGCGGGCGATTTCCCTACACACGTGAACGATTGGCGGCGACTCGGAGCGTTGCGCCTAGGCTAGAGGCGTGGACGTTCACTCAGACACCGCCCCCGAGCCTGTTCCTGATGCCGCGCACCGAAAAGCCCTGATTTCGGCTTTGCTCGACGACTGCGGGGTCGAGTGGCAGAAGAAATTGGTGGCGAGGATCATCGACACCGGAATCGGGCTGGGCCTCGATGGGACGAGCCGACTCAACCTCAAGATCTCTGCTGCGGCGCTTGAGGAGATGCGTGCCGCGTTTCGTCTGTTTGCGCCCTTCGAAGCCGCTCCAAAGGTCACGATCTTCGGCTCGGCGCGCACCACCGCAGACGACCCGCTGTCCCAGCAGGCCATGCGGTTCTCGCGCGAGCTTGCCGATCAGGGGTGGTTAGTCGTGACGGGCGCGGGACCAGGCATTATGGAGGCAGCATCGACGGGCGCTGGCCCCGAGCAGTCGATCGGGGTCTCGATTCGGCTGCCGTTCGAAGAACGGCCGATGCACGAGATTGCCGGAAACGACCGGCTCGTCTCGATGAAGTACTTCTTCACCCGTAAGCTGATGCTGGTCAAGGAGTCGCGTGGCTTCGTGTGCCTTCCCGGCGGTTACGGCACCATGGATGAGACGTTCGAACTGTTGACTCTGCAGCAGACAGGAAAAATGGTGCCGATGCCGATCGTGCTGCTCGACCGTCCGGGCGGCACATTCTGGAGAGGCTTCGAGCGCTTCGTCATCGATCACCTCCAGGGCGACGGCATGATCACTCACGGCGATCTCGACCGGGTGCTCATCACGGAGTCAGTCGAAGACGCCGTTGCTGAGATCACGGGGTTCTGGCGAAACTATGACTCACTGCGCTGGGTTGGCGAGCAGCTGGTGCTGCGCCTGCGCGCTGCGCCGACGCAGGCAGAGGTCGATGGCCTCAACGAAGAGTTCGTCGGGCTGCTGCGGTCGGGACGAATCGAGACGACGGCGCCACTCGGGGCAGAGGTCATCGACGATGATTTGCTCGAACTGCCGAGACTCGTGCTCACGCCGCGGCGGCGTGCCGTGGGTGAGCTGCACCGGTTGATCCGCGCGGTGAACGAACTCCCGTCGGCGCCGGCCGGTGGCGACGCCCCTGCAAACAACTGAGACTCCGTCGGCTCAGAGTTCGTCGACTACCCGGGCGAGAGTTTCGCGAGGGTCGCTTCGATGCGCCGCGATCGCGTTTCGGGTTTCTTTGCGCCGAGGATCGCCTGAACGTGCTCTTTGCGGTGCGTATAGGGCAGCTTGTCGAATGCCGCCCGCGCGCCAGCAACCGTGGCGAGCGCCTCGGCGAGGTCGACCGGAACCTCAACCTCGCGGGGAGCTTCGTCGAGCTCGATGCTCGCCTCGATCTCATCGCCGATCTCGACGCCAAGGGTCGCACGGTTCGCCTTTGAAATGCCGATCAGGTTCTGTCCGCCCATGACCGCGAGTCGCAGCCTGGCCGAGCGCCCATCGATAGTGACGAGCACCGCCGCTCGTTTGCCGCCGCCGAGGGTCGCGACCTGATCGTCGCTGAGCTCGATCGCTGTTGCCGGGCCATGCGGCGCGAGCGTGGTGCGAATCTGTAGCGACATCGTGGCCTCCTGGCTGCGTCTGTATTGGGTTTCGGGTTTCGTGGTTTGGGTGTCTTGTGCGGGCCGGCGCGCCCAGTCGTGGGGTATGACCGTCTGAAGCACTCGGTTCGGCTGCTGTTCTGGAGTGGGCAGTCGTTTTCGACTCCCGGGCTGCACCCTGAGGGCTCGTTCAAGGCCGCCGAGATTCGCCTCACGGACGTCGCGCAAATCGACGAGGGGCTCGTCGCCACGTGGCTGGCCGAGTCGCGCGAGGTGCAGTGGAACTATCGCGACATTCGGCGTAACCGTGGCCTCGAACCGCTGAAGGGCCTCGGGTGGCTCTCGCTCCCGGGCCCTCCTGCGATTCCTGCCTTGTAGGCTGCGCGGCTCAGAACTCGCGCTGTGCTGTCTGGCGCCTTGCGTCTGCGGCGTCGGGGCCGTAGAGCTCGGGGTGTTGTGCTTTGTAGGCGAGCAGGTCGCGCACGTTCTTCTGCACCACGATCACCGCGAACACTGCCATGGCGAACGTCATGCCGTAGAGGCCGTTCTCGCTGGGCAGCAAGGGGCTGTTCCAGAGCCCCCACGCGAGCATCGCCAGGCTGATCGCGAGGCCCAGCCACGACACTGCAAGGTAGATGCTGGTGACGGGAACGCCTTCGTGGCGGTCGCGCACCGACTTTTGCAGGCCGACCGCGCTGACCAGCCCGAAGAAGAACGAACCGAGAAAGAAGCCCTTCTCGAAAGGATCCATGTCGGCCCGCCAGAGACTGACGAAGTAGCCCACGACCGAGAGAGCGAGCGCCGCCCATGCCGCTCCAACGAAGGCGCCGGTTGGCTTGCCGAACTGGCTGCCCTGAGCGGAGTGAGGCGCTGCGTTCGGGGGCATCTGGTTCGTCGCCTGCGGGGGCATCGGGGGGACTGCTGTCGTGGGTTCCATGAGGCTGCGCTCCTTTGCGTCGGGGGATTTTCGATCAGCGTACAGGCACGCTCATTTCGAATGCTTCATATGGCATACACCGGATCTTCGACAGGCGCTACGCCCCGACGTACTCGGAAAGATGCTGGCCGGTCAGCGTGGTCTTCGCGGTGATGAGATCTCTGGGGGATCCCTCGAACACCACTCGGCCGCCCTGTTGGCCAGCGCCGGGCCCGATGTCGACGATCCAGTCCGCGTGCGCCATGACAGCTTGGTGGTGCTCGATGACGATGACACTCTTGCCCGCCTCGACCAGGCGGTCGAGCAACCCGAGCAACTGCTCGACGTCTGCAAGGTGCAGGCCGGTTGTCGGCTCGTCAAGCACGTAGATGTCTGCATCTTCGCTCATATGGATCGCGAGCTTCAGGCGCTGTCGCTCGCCGCCTGAGAGCGTCGAAAGCGGCTGACCGAGCGTGAGGTAGCCCAACCCCACATCGACCAGTCGCTCGAGAATCTTCGTGGCTTTAGGCACCTTGCTCTCGGCATTCGGCTCACCGGCGAAGAACTCCCTCGCCTCGGCCATCGAGAGATCAAGCACCTCGGCGATGTTCTTGCCGCCGAGCGTGTAGCCGAGCACAGCGGAGTCGAAGCGCTTGCCCTCGCAGACTTCGCACACGCTCTCCATCGTCGCCATCATGCCGAGGTCGGTGTAGATGATGCCCGCGCCCTTGCACTCGGGGCAGGCGCCCTCGGAATTCGCGCTGAAGAGTGCGGGCTTCACACCGTTCGCCTTCGCGAATGCGGTGCGCACCGGGTCGAGCAGCCCGGTGTATGTCGCGGGGTTCGAACGGCGCGATCCCTTGATCGCGCCCTGGTCGATCGCGACCACCCCTTCGCGCTTCGACACGTAGCCGTGAACGAGCGAGCTCTTGCCCGATCCCGCGACGCCGGTGATGACGCAGAGCACACCGAGAGGCAGATCGACGTCGACGTTCTCGAGGTTGTGCTTGTCGGCGCCGCGCACCTCAATCGCGCCCCGTGCTGCGCGCACCTCGTCTTTCAACTTTGCGCGGTCGTCGAGGTGGCGCCCGGTGAGCGTCTGCGAAGCGCGCAGGCCCTCGACGGTCCCCTCGAAGCAGATCTCGCCGCCGTTCACGCCTGCGCGGGGCCCCAGGTCGACCACGTGGTCGGCGATCGCGATCATCTCGGGTTTGTGCTCGACGACGAGCACGGTGTTGCCCTTGTCGCGCAGCTTGAGCAACAGCTGATTCATGCGCTGAATGTCGTGCGGATGCAGGCCGATCGAGGGCTCGTCGAACACGTAGGTCGCGTCAGTGATGGGGGAGCCGAGATGCCGAATCATCTTGGTGCGCTGCGACTCTCCGCCAGAGAGGGTGCCCGTGGGGCGCTCGAGCGAGAGGTAGCCGAGACCGATCTGAACAAATGAGTCGAGCGTGTCTGCGAGCTTCGCCACGAGCGGGGCGAGCCCGGGGTCGTCGATGGTGAGCACCCACTCGGCGACGTCAGAAATCTGCATTGCGCAGACGTCGGCGATCGAATAGTCGCCGATCTTCGACGACCGCGCGGTCTCGTTCAATCGCGTGCCATCGCACTCGGGGCAGGTGTGAAACACGATCGCGCGATCCACGAATGCGCGAATATGCGGCTGCATGGCTTCGCGATCTTTCGACAGCATCGACTTCTGAATGCGTGGAATCAAGCCTTCGAACGTCAGGTTGACGCCCTCGACCTTGATCTTCGTCGGCTCTTTGTAGAGCAGGTTATCGAGGTCGCGCTTGCTGAACTTTCCGATCGGCTTATCCATGTCGAACAGGTCGCTGAACATGCGACCCCACCAGCCGTCCATGCTGTACCCGGGCACCTTGAGTGCGCCCTCGTTCAGCGACTTCGTAGCGTCATAGATCTCGTCGAGATCGAAATCGCTGACCGAGCCACGGCCCTCGCACCTTGCGCACATGCCGCCGAGAATCTCGAAACTGCGACGCTCCTTCGTCTGTCTGCCGCCCTTTTCGATGGTGACCGCACCGGCGCCGCTGACCGAAGCGACATTGAACGAGAAAGCGTTCGGCGACCCGATGCTCGGCGAACCGAGACGCGAGAACATGATGCGCAGCATGGCGTTCACGTCGGTCGCGGTGCCGACTGTCGATCTCGGGTTTGCGCCCATGCGTTCCTGGTCGACGGTGATCGCGGTGGTCAGCCCCTCGAGCACGTCGACATCGGGTCGCGATTGCGACGGCATGAAGCCCTGCAAGAATGCGCTGTAGGTCTCGTTGATCAGGCGTTGCGACTCAGCGGCGATGGTGCCGAAGACGAGTGAGCTCTTGCCCGAGCCCGAGACGCCGGTGAACGCGGTGAGGCGGCGCTTGGGAATGTCGACGCTGACATTCTTGAGGTTGTTCTCGCGCGCACCGGAAACGTGGATGCTGTCGTGCGAATCAGCGGGGTGGCGGGGTGCAGTTGCTGGCATGAACACAGCGTACTGGGTAGCCTTTTGCGCATGACCGTCGCCGAGCAACCGCGCCTCAGCGTGAGACCCTGGCACGCTGCCGCGGCCATGCTCACCGTGCTCGCTGCTCCGGCCTTCTTCGTATGCGAGATGTTCGAGCTCGGGCTGGTGCTGCTCGGGCTGGGCCTTTTTGCCGGCTACCTCGCTGACCGCTCGGCGGGCGTGAAGTCGTTTCGCCGAGCAGACGCGGCCCAGGGCTTGCGGCGGCACGGCGAGGCGCGATCCTTTTCGAAACAAGCGCGACCGTCGCTGATGCGCGACCTCTCGCTCGTCGCAATCGGCCTGCTCATCGTGCGCACCATCTCGCTCGCGGCCGAACTCGACAACTGGGCAATGGCGCGCTTCACGCTCGCGCTCGGCGGCGCAGTGCTGGTTCCATATCTCGTCTCTCGGTTCGTGTACCGGGATCGCGCGACCGGGTTTCCGTGGCGGGCCCGGCAGCCCTGGGGTGTGTGGCACTGGGGCTGGCTCGCAGGAGTGCTCGTGCTCGGCTGGCTGATTCTGCCGTTCTACTTCATCAGCTCCGGCGTCTACCGGAACTGGCCCGTGGTCGATAGCCCCGAGCTCATCGCGCGACTCTTCGTCGGGGTCGGCGCGGTCGGCATCTGGGACGAGCTGTTCTTCATCTGCACGGTGTTTGCGGTGCTGCTGCGGCACTTTCCGGCATGGCTCGCGAACCTGCTGCAGGCCGTGGTGTTCGTGTCGTTTCTCTGGGAGCTCGGCTACCGTGTCTGGGGGCCGCTGCTCACGATTCCGTTCGCGCTCGTGCAGGGCGTGATCTTTCTGCGCACGCGATCACTCGGGTACGTGGTGACGGTGCACCTGCTCTTCGACGCGGTCGTGTTCGCCGTGCTCGTGCACGCACACAACCCCGGGCTCTTCGACATCTTTCCGACCGCACCGTAGGCGGCGGGAGACGACAACCTGAGTGCAGGCGCTGCATTGGATGCCGCACCCTACGTCTTGCTACGCGCCGAGCAGCGCCGGTGTGGGCTCAGCCGAGCAGGGTCGCGAGTCGGCGCACCGCGAACTCGTAGCCCTGAATGCCCGCGCCGGCGATCACGAACTCGGCGATCGGTGAGACGAAGCTGTGGTGGCGAAACTCTTCGCGAGCATGCACGTTACTGAGGTGCACTTCGGCAACGAGCAGGTTGACTCCGCTGAGCGCGTCGCGCAGGGCGATCGAAGTGTGGGTCAGGGCGCCAGGGTTGATGACGATCGCCTCGCAGTCGAGGCGCGCCTCGTGAATGGCATCGATGAGCACGCCCTCGTGGTTCGACTGCACCGAGCGCAGCCCGAAGCCGTGCTCTGAGGCGGTGCGCGTCGCGAGAGCGACTACATCGTCAAGTGTGTCGGTGCCGTACACGCTGGGCTCGCGCACGCCGAGCAGATTGAGGTTGGGGCCGTTGACCAGCAGCATGCGTCGCGTCATTCCCCCATGCTACAGCGAGGGATCTGTGCCACAACCAGCGCGCTTCGCCCGGCTTTGCAAGAAGCGCCGTGTGCGCGCACCATCGCCTAGGCTTGAGGAATGCCTGAAACGCCTGAGCAGCCGCTGCCCGTCAAAAGTTTCGACTCGCGCACGTTTCGCGATCACCCGGTTTCGTTCGTTCGCCGCAGCGGGCGCATGACCCCGTCGCAGGAGCGCGCCTGGGCAGATCTCGGGCCGCGTTTTCTGCTCGAGTTGCCGCGCGGCCACGCCGCGACGAGCGTCGCAGACGAGGTGCGCGTCGATCCCGCAGAGGTCTTCGGCCGCACCGCGCCGCTCACTGTCGAGGTCGGCTCGGGCCAGGGACACGCGATCGTGCACGCTGCCGAGCAGCACCCCGAGCGCGATTTCTTGGCGATCGAGGTGTTTCGCGCGGGTCTTGCTCGCACGATGATTCGCGCGGAGTGGGCGGCGGCCGACAATCTCAAGATGGTTGAGGCGAACGCGCCCGAGGTGCTCGAGCGCGCCCTGCCCGAGGGCTCGGTTTACGAGCTGTGGGTGTTCTTTCCCGACCCGTGGGCAAAGGAGCGACACAAGAAGCGCCGCCTCGTGTCGAAGCGGTTCATGAAGATCGCAGCGCGTGCTCTTCGCCCCGGCGGCGTGCTGCGCCTCGCCACCGACTGTGAGGACTACGCCGAGCAGATGCGCGAGGTCTGCGACGCGGCACCAGACTTTGCTCGGGACTTCGAGGGGGAGTGGGCGCCGAGGTTCGAGGGTCGCGTGCTCACTGCCTTCGAGCAGAAGGGCATCGACAAGGGCCGCCACATTCGCGATCTCGCCTACCGTCGGGCCTGATTCTGGGTTATTGGAAATTCCAATAACCCAGAACCTTGCCCCGGCATTGCTGCGCTCCCGCGCTACGGCGCCCCGGCGAGAAAGTCGGCCCAGAGATGCTGCGTCGCGTAGCCGCGGAAGGGGCGCCAGCCATCCGCGAGCGCGCGGGTCTCTCGGTCGGTGCGGGTGCCGAGCACTCGCCGCAAGATGAGATCGCCTGCGGGGTAGGCGTCGACGTCTCGCATCGCCCGCATCGCGATGATCTCGACGGTCCAGGGGCCGATCCCGCGCAGTGCCAAAAGCTGCGCGCGAGTCACGGCGTGATCCGCGGCAGGCCCGACATCGAGGCCGTCTGCCAGCGCAGTTGCCAGCGTGCGCAGCGTTTCGGCTCGAGCCATCGTGAGCCCGATGCGTTCGCGCAGCTCTGCCGCATCTGTCGCGGCGATGCGGGCGACATCCGGCGCCGAGACGAAGCCAGCGGTCGCGACAGCACCGTCTGGCTCATCGCACGCGAACTGCGACGCGAGCCGGCCCTGCAGCGTTCGCGCCGCCGCGAGCGACACCTGCTGCCCGAGCACGGTGCCGAGCGCGAACTCCTGCGGGTTTCGTGCACCCGGCATTCTGAGCCCGGGCCTGCGCGCGACCAGCGCGCCGAGCTTCGCATCTGAACCGAGCGTGCTTGCAATCTCACTTGGGTCCGCGTCGAAATCGAGCACGCGCCGTAGCGCGGCGGTCGCGGCCTCGAGATCTGTGGCGAGCGGCAACTCGAAGCGCACCGGTAGCAACACCTCGTCACCCTCTTCACGAAGCCCGGCCCAATCGAGGTGAGCAAGCGCCGTGCCGCCGGGCACATCTAGCGCGTGCGACGACGCGAGGCTCTCGTTCTGCCCCGGCGCGCTCACGAGATCGCGGCCGGGCACCGCGTGCGCCGTCAAAAAGTCGAGCATTCCCGGCGCGTAGTACGGCGCGCGCGTGCGCAGCACAGATCCGGTAGCAATCACCGGTTATTCCCGGGCAGCGAGGCATAGGCGCGCTGGATCTCGGCCCTGAGACCGCGTGCGAGCGATGGAGGCCCGGCGATCAGCATCGGTTCGCCGGGCAGCTCATGTTCAGCGAGTGAAAGGATCGCGGCTCCCGCTTCACGCGCGATCAACGCGCCGGCCGCAAAATCCCAGGGGGCCAGGCCGCGCTCATAGTACGCGTCGAGTCGACCAGCGGCGAGGTTGCAGAGGTCTACCGCGGCAGCTCCCATGCGGCGAATGTCTCGCACGCGTGGGATCAGCTGCCGCACCACCTCAGCCTGCTCGGTGCGGCGCTCCACCGTGTAGCCGAATCCGGTGGCGACGAGCGAGAGCGCGAGCTCCTCGGCATCCGAGACACGAATCGGGTGCCCGTTCAGCGCACTGCCGCCACCCTCGTGCGCGGTGAACAGCTCGTCGAGAGCCGGCACGTAGACGGCGCCAGCGACCGCCCTGCGCCCGTCTGCCATGGTGCCCGGGGCGCCGTCTTCGACGGTCGCCGCAATGCTGACCGCATACGAGGGCAGGTCGTACAGATAGTTCACCGTGCCATCGATGGGGTCGACCACCCAGGTGATCCCGCTGATGCTTGGGGCGCTCAGCCCCTCCTCGCCGAGCAGGCCGTCTTGCGGCCTCGCGGCTCGGAGCGCCTCGGCGACGAGCTGTTCTGCCTCTCGGTCTGCGGCGGTCACGACATCGACGAGGCTCGACTTCGTGTTCGCGATCTCGACCCCCTGCGCACGCATTGTGCGGATCCTCGCCCCAACATCTCGGGCAACCGAAGCTGCTAGTGAGGCGAGCGAGGGGAGTTCGGCGGGATCGTAAGATGGCATGACACGAGCCTACGCGCCGCCCATCCTTGCGGCATGATCGCAAGACACGCTTGAAAAACGCACTTGAAAATTTGCGGTAGCCGAGTATAGTATTGACTTTTGGTGCTTTGCGCCTGCTTTCGCGTTTCCGCGAACGCGGCACTCAGCACTCGCATGATCAACAGATTTACTTAAAGCGATACAGAGGATATGGCCAAAAAAGACGGCGTCATCGAAATCGAGGGCCAGGTTGTCGAGGCTCTGCCCAACGCGATGTTCCGCGTTGAGCTGACCAACGGACACAAGGTGCTCGCCCACATTTCGGGCAAGATGCGTCAGCACTACATTCGCATCCTCCCAGAGGATCGCGTCATCGTGGAGCTGACCCCCTACGATCTGACCCGTGGCCGGATCGTCTACCGCTACAAGTAAGCCTGTCGAGAAGTAACGGCTCACGGCATCCCGTGGGTACGAGGACAGCGAGTTAGGAACCGCAATGAAGGTCAACCCCAGCGTCAAGCCGATCTGCGATCACTGCAAGGTGATCCGCCGCCACGGCCGTGTCATGGTGATCTGCAAGAGCAACCCTAGGCACAAACAGCGCCAGGGCTAAAGCCCCGTCGCTATTTGCGCCTCCGGGCTGCGTTTATTGCTCGTGATCGCAAGCGATCACGACGAAGCAAAGCCAGGGCCAATCGAGCAGCGCGCTCATCTGAGCGCGAACGTTTGACAACTCAATAAATACCAGCGCATCGAAGAACCTGCTTCGCAAGAGGCAGGGGACACCTCGGGGTGGAGGCCCGAACCCCCGATACGCACCACACCTCCACAACACCAAGGAGAGCCAACATGGCACGTCTCGCCGGAGTTGACATCCCACGCGATAAGCGCGTGGTGATTGCACTCACGTACATCTACGGAGTTGGACGCACCAGCGCCGTAAAGACCCTCGCCGATACCGGCATCGACGGCAGCATCCGCGTCAAGGATCTGACCGACGACCAGCTCGTCCTGCTTCGCGACTACATCGACGCGAACTTCAAGGTTGAGGGTGACCTTCGCCGCGAGGTCGCAGCCGACATTCGCCGCAAGGTTGAGATCGGAAGCTACCAGGGTCTGCGCCACCGCAAGGGTCTGCCCGTGCACGGTCAGCGCACGAAGACGAACGCTCGTACCCGCAAGGGCCCGAAGCGCACCGTCGCCGGTAAGAAGAAGTAACCCGGTCAGCGCGACCAAGATAGCTTTCAGGAGAATACTCAATGGCTGCACCAAAGGCCGCGGCGCGTAAGCCGCGTCGCAAAGACAAGAAGAACGTCGTCGTGGGCCAGGCCCACATCAAGTCGACCTTCAACAACACCATCGTTTCGATCACCGACACCACCGGTGCTGTGATCAGCTGGGCATCTTCGGGTGGCGTCGGCTTCAAGGGTTCGCGTAAGTCGACCCCGTTCGCCGCACAGCTCGCCGCCGAGAGCGCTGCTCGCAAGGCGCAGGACCACGGCATGAAGAAGGTTGACATCTTCGTGAAGGGTCCGGGATCAGGTCGCGAGACCGCGATCCGTTCGCTGCAGGCCGCAGGCCTCGAGGTGGGGTCGATCACCGACGTCACCCCGCAGACCCACAACGGCTGCCGCCCGCCCAAGCGCCGCCGCGTCTGAATTTATTGTCGCAGCGCGCGAGCGCGCTGCGCACTGGCGGCCTCCGGCCGCGGTAGCTAACGTACTGCGGCCGGCCCGTCGATTTCAGACCGCTCTCGTTCCATCCCTTCTTCAACACCGCATGAGTCATATAGCGGACTCCAGCGAAAGGAACCAACACAGTGCTCATTGCACAGCGCCCCACTCTGACTGAAGAATCAATCTCTGAGTACCGCTCACGCTTCGTGATCGAGCCACTCGAGCCCGGCTTCGGCTACACGCTCGGCAACTCGATGCGTCGTACTCTGCTCTCGTCGATCCCCGGCGCCGCTGTCACCAGCGTTCGCTTCGAGGGCGTCGCTCACGAGTTCACCACGATCGCGGGCGTCTCGGAAGACGTCACCGAGATCATCTTGAACATCAAGGATCTCGTGGTCTCGAGCGAGCACGACGAGCCCATCACTGCTTACCTGCGCAAGACTGGCGCCGGCGAGGTTACCGCTGCAGACATCTCGGCTCCGGCCGGTGTCGAGGTGCACAACCCCGAGCTCGTCATCGCAACGCTCGGTGACTCGGCTCAGTTCGAGCTCGAGCTCACCATCGAGCGTGGCCGTGGCTACGTTTCGGCAGCGCAGAACCGCAACGACGACGCAGAGGTCGGCCGCATTCCGGTTGACTCGATCTACTCGCCGGTGCTCAAGGTGACCTACCGCGTCGAGGCAACTCGTGCCGGTGAGCGCACCGACTTCGACCGCCTCGTGGTCGACGTCGAGACCAAGCCCGCAATCAGCCCCCGCGATGCAATCGCCTCGGCTGGTTCGACGCTGGTCGAGCTGTTCGGTCTCGCTCGCGAGCTCAACACCGCCGCAGAGGGCGTTGAGATCGGCCCGGCTCCCGCCGAGGTCGTCGTCGACGGCGAGCTCTCGATTCCGATCGAAGATCTCGACCTTTCGGTGCGCAGCTACAACTGCCTGAAGCGCGAAGGCATCAACACGGTCAGCGAGCTCTTAGCGCTCAGCGAGGCCCAGCTGATGAACATCCGCAACTTCGGCCAGAAGTCGGTGTTCGAGGTGCGCGACAAGCTCACCGAGATGGGTCTTTCGCTGAAGGACGCCGTGCCCGGCTTTGACGGTGCGCAGTTCTACAGCTACGAAGACGACGCCAACTAATTTCTTTTAGGCCCTCGCGGCCAGTTTTCATTCAACGGAGTACACAATGCCAAAGCCCAACAAGGGCCCCCGCCTCGGAGGCGGCCCCGCACACGAGCGCCTGCTGCTGAACCAGATGGCTTCGCAGCTCTTCGAGCACAAGCGCATCCAGACCACTGAGACCAAGGCAAAGCGCCTGCAGCCTGTGGCCGAGCGTTTCGTGACCTTCGCAAAGCGCGGAGACCTGCACGCACGTCGCCGCGTGATGCGTTCGATCCTCGACAAGTCGGTTGTGCACGAGCTCTTCACCGAGATCGCACCCCTCGTCGAGAATCGCGAAGGTGGCTACACCCGCATCATCAAGACCGGTTTCCGCAAGGGCGACAACGCTCCCATGGCGATCATCGAGCTCGTTCTCGAGCCCGTGAACCCGAAGCCGAAGCGCGCCAAGAAGGAAGACGCTCCCGTCGCTGCCCCGGTCGAGACCGAGGAAGAGACCGCAGAGGTAGCTGAAGAGGCTGCTGCTGAGGAGACCACCGAGGTTGCTGCAGAGGTCGCAGAAGAGAAGTAAGTTCTCTGCTGCTCTTCGAGCATGACAAGAACCCCGTCGCACAGTGTGCGGCGGGGTTCTTGCGTTGCTCGGGGCTGTCGCCCACGTGAGCGCAAACCATTTTCGCTGAACGTCACAGAAGCGTGCGAGCGTCATGCAAACGAACGGTACTTTTCTGTGACGCCCGCACGCTTCTGTGACGCTCGAGAAGGCACGCGCAGCGCAGAAAGGCCCGCAGCGCAGAGGGCGCGGTGCCGCGGCGATGGGAGCGGCAGAGAGGCCCGCTCTGCCTCGGCTCGCGGGCCAGCTCGCGGGTCAGCCGCGCTTCGGCTTCGGTCGCTCGTTCCTCTCGAGCAGCGCATCGAGCGCGGCCTGCACACTATTCGCGTAGGCGACGCCACCGCTCGGGTTCGGGTGAATGTCGTCACCGGCGAGGCCGTCTGGTACGAGCGGGATCGCGGCCTGCCAGTCGGCGAGCGTGACGCCGCGGTTGGCGTCGGCGAATGCGCGCAACTTCTGGTTTACCTCAGGAATCCACCAGCGATCGGCGTAGGCGTTGACGATCACGATGCGGCGCTCGCCGGCCACGCGCAGCAGTCGGTCGAGGTCGGCATCGTCGACGGGCCCGTTCGTGCCGAGCCCGACCACGAGCACCTGCCGCAGCTCTCCGCGGGCCGCGAGCTCCTCTGCGATGCCAACGCCGACCCCAAAGCCGCGCGATACGTCTGCGTCGATCCAGATGTCGGGAAACGCCTCTGCGAGCTCGGGCGCGCTAGCGAGCATGACCGAGTCGCCGACCGCAAAGATCTCCCAACCTTCCACAGGCTGAGGTTTGGGCGCCTCGAACTTCGGCTCCGTCGCCCATTCGGTTCCGAGCCCCGCGGGGCCGAGCGATCCATCGCCCTCCGCATCGATGGCCGACGAAACGTCTTCCGTTTCTGCGCGCGGAGCCGTCTGGCGAACTGACCTGTCGCCCTGCGCCTGCAGGGCGGCTTGCCCACGAGACACCACCTCTGCTGAGGTGGTCGGTGCGGGAGCAACCGAAATGGCGTAGCCGGCGGCGGGCACGGTCACCAATACCAATGCGATCAGGGAGAATCCGACGGCGAGGCTGCGGCCGCGCAGCCGAACTGGCCTGAGTACCTGCGTCAGGGAGCGACGCAGGCCGAGTCGACGGATGGGCTGCTCAACGTAGCGGTACGAGAGCGCAGCAAGGCCGAGTGTCAGCGCGAGGGTCACTGCAGGCACGACCCAGGGTGCGGCACCGCTTCGAGCACCGAAGGTGGTGACGATGAGCAAGAGCGGCCAATGCCACAGGTAAATGCCGTACGACCGCTCGCCGATCCAGCGCAGTGGCTGCACATCGAGTGCCCGCCCGAGCCAGGCTCCCTCGCGGGTAGCCGCCCACACTACGATGAGCACGGCGACGGTGGCGATCTGAAAGCCGCCCATGAAGCTCTCGGGGCTGCCTTCGCGAAGAGTAACGCTCAGCCAACCGAGCGCTGTGAGGCCGGCGGCGCCAATGGCGGTCAGGCCCAGCTGCTGCCAGATCGCAAGCTTGCGGGGCGGCACGAGTGCATCGATTTCACCCGAGGTTGGCGCCAGCGCGCACGCGAGCGCAACGCCGAGTAGCAGACCGAACACGTGGGTGTCGGTGCCGAAGTAGACGCGCGTCGCGGCGGCACCCTGCGCGAAGAGCGCGCTCATCCACAGTGCCGAGCCCCCGCCAAACAGCGCGAAGAAGAGCACTCTGGTGGCGCGCGAGCGCATGCGCAGCGCGGAGATCAGCACGAGGGGGAGCAGCACGTAGAACTGCTCCTCGATCGCGAGCGACCAGGTGTTGCGAAAGAGCTCGGGATCTTGCCCGGCGAAATAGTCGGTGCCGAGCGCGATGTATACCCAGTTCGCAACGAAGAACGAAGCACCCATGAGCTGTGCCCCGATGCTCACCAGCAGCTGCTTGCCGGCGAAGAGCGCTGCGCTGGTGCTCACGAGCAGCACGAGGGCGAGAGCCGGCAGCAGTCGCCTAGCGCGCCGCCGCCAGAAGTCAGCGAGTGCGATTCTGCCCGTGCGCCGGTGCTCGGCGAGCAGCAGAGAGGTAATCAGGAACCCGCTGATGACGAAGAACACGTCGACGCCGAGAAAGCCGCCCTGCAGCGTCGCCGGAAACAGGTGATAGACGACGACCATGCCAACCGCGATTGCGCGAAGACCGTCGAGCCCGCCGAAGCGTGAGCGCCCTGTGGCGGCACGCGCGGTCGAGGTCGATGAGGGTGTAGCTGAGGTCATACGTAAAAAGGTGCCGCACCGGGTGCGGGTTGGTCGACGAATGCGCGGGAGCCGGGGGAGTGCCCGCGCTCGAGGCGGGCGCATGCGCGCAACCTGTATATTTTAGCCCATGCGACTGCGCCTCGACATTGGCTACGACGGCACCGATTTTCACGGCTGGGCGGCGCAGCCCGGGCTGCGCACCGTGCAAGACGAAATCGAGGCCGCACTCGGCGTGCTGATTCGCGCGGAGACCGAAGATGAGCGGCCTCGTTTGGTGGTCGGCGGGCGCACCGATGCCGGCGTGCACGCGCGTGGTCAGGTGGCACACGTTGACGTTGCCGACGAGTTTGCGGGGAGGATCACCCCCCGTCGTCTCGGCGGCGTGCTCGCTCGGCGGGGCAGCGCCGACGCCGTCCTGCACGCCGTGCGCGAGGTGCCGCCTGCGTTCGACGCGCGCTTCGGTGCGCTGCGGCGCAGATATGAGTACCGCTTGCGAGACGCGAATGGCCGTCGCGATCCCTTGACCGCGCGGTTCACCGCCGAAGTGCCCAAGGTACTCGATCTCGAAGCGATGCAGCGCGCGAGCGACGAACTGCTGGGCCTGCAAGACTTCACCACCTTCTGCAAGGCGCGTGAGGGTGCGACGGCCGTGCGCGAGCTGCTGCGCTTCGACTGGCGGCTGACCGAAGACGGCGCATTCGCGGCGGCGATCGAGGCCGACGCGTTCTGCCACTCCATGGTTCGCGCGCTCGTCGGTTCGGTGGTCGCGGTTGGCAGCGCGAGGATCGGCCACGACGATCTCGTGCGACTGCGCGACGCACGCGAACGCACGAGCCGCTTCACGGTCATGCCGGCGCACGGATTGTCGCTTGAAGAGATCTCCTACCCGCCAGACGATGAGCTCGCGATTCGGGCTGAGATGACGCGGGCCAGGCGTGATCCTTTGAGTGAATGAGCGTTCGCATGCTCGCGGGCCACCAAGCCACCAAGCCACCAAGCCACCAAGCCACTGCTCTCGATGCGAAGCTGTGCTAAAGTAGTTCTTTGGTGCGTCAGCACCCGAATGTGAGCCCCCCAGGGCCGATGCACTTTTGTCGCGTAAGCGGGCAAGAGACTCGGCAGGGGAGGGATCCACGAACGACTCCATTTCGAACGAAAGCAGCACACTGTGACTCGCACATATTCGCCGAAGGCCGCTGAGCAGAAGCACGACTGGCTCGTCATCGACGCCACCGACGTGGTTCTCGGCCGCCTCGCAACCCACGCCGCCGCGCTTCTCCGCGGCAAGCACAAGACCACCTTCGCTCCTCACATGGACATGGGCGATCACGTGATCATCATCAACGCCGACAAGGTCGTGCTGACCGGCAACAAGGCGTCGAAGAAGAAGTACTACGACCACTCGGGCTACCCGGGCGGCCTCCGCACCACCAGCTACACCGAGATGATCGAGGGAAAGCCCGAACGCGTCGTCGAGCGTGCGATCCGCGGCATGCTGCCGAAGAACTCGCTCGGCCGCGACCAGTTCCGCAAGCTGAAGGTCTACGCAGGTGGCGAGCACCCGCACGCCGCACAGCAGCCCACCACGTACGCAATCGGCCAGGTCGCTCAGTAAGCGCGACTGAAGAATAAGGACTTTCAAAGTGACTGAAGAGAACGTGGCCGTCGAGAGCTACACCACCGAGACCCCGGCGTCGCAGGCGCCCGCGTCGACCCCTCGCCCCGCGCTCACCGTTCCCGGTGCAGCTGTGGGCCGTCGCAAGCAGGCCATCGCCCGCGTGCGCCTCGTACCCGGCAACGGCACCATGACCGTCAACGGTCGCGAGCTCGCTGAGTACTTCCCGAACAAGCTGCACCAGCAGCTGATCACCGATCCGTTCACCGTGCTCGAGCTGAACGGCTCGTACGACATCACCGCTCGCATCAAGGGTGGCGGCCCCTCGGGCCAAGCCGGTGCGCTTCGCCTCGCGATCGCTCGCGCACTCAACGAGATCGACGCCGAGCACAACCGCCCGACGCTGAAGAAGGCCGGCTTCCTGAGCCGCGACGCTCGCGTCATCGAGCGCAAGAAGGCAGGTCTCAAGAAGGCCCGCAAGGCGCCTCAGTACTCGAAGCGTTAAGCAGCGCGGGTACTCGCATGGGTCGCCTATTCGGCACCGACGGGGTCCGGGGTCTTGCTGGGGTGGATGTCACCGCCGAGCTGGCCCTGGGCCTCGCTCGGTCTGCAGCCTTTGTGCTCGGCCGCGAAGCGCGCGCCGAGAGTCGTCGCCCGAGGGCGGTTATTGCGCGGGATCCCCGGGTCTCGGGTGAGTTCATAGCCGCGGCGGTGGCCGCCGGCCTCGCCTCAGCGGGGGTCGACGTGCTCGAAGCTGGGGTCATTCCGACCCCAGCTGCCGCATACCTCGTAGCCGACACGGGCGCCGACTTCGGCGTGATGGTCTCTGCCTCGCACAACCCCGCGCCCGACAACGGCATCAAGTTCTTCGCGAAGGGCGGCCTCAAGCTGCCCGATGACGTCGAAGACGAGATCGAGGCCGCGATGGCGAAGCCGCACGCGGCAACCACCGGTCGCGAGGTGGGTCGCATTCGGCGCTTCTCCGACGCCGAAGACCGCTATCTCGTGCACCTGCTCGGCACGCTCGAGGGTGTTCGCCTCGATGGCCTGCACGTCGTGCTCGATTGCGCGCACGGTGCAGCCGCTGGCATCTCGCCCGACGTGTTCAGCGACGCCGGAGCCAGGGTCACCGTGATCGGCAACGATCCCGACGGCTTCAACATCAACGATGGCGTGGGTTCGACTCACCTTGAGCCGCTCACGGCCGCGGTGCTGAAGCACGGCGCCGACCTCGGCATCGCCCACGACGGCGACGCGGACCGCTGCCTCGCAGTCGATGCCGCCGGCAACATGATCGACGGCGACAAGATCATGGCGATCCTCGCTCTCTCAATGTCGGCTCGAGGCAAACTCGTGAAGAACACACTCGTTGCCACGGTCATGAGCAACCTCGGCTTGAAGCTTGCGATGGCGAACAACGGTATCGACGTCATCGAGACCGGGGTGGGCGATCGCTACGTGCTCGAGCGCCTGAATGCCGACGGCTTCTCGCTCGGCGGCGAGCAGTCCGGTCACGTCATCATGAGCGACTACGCAACGACCGGCGACGGAATTCTCACCGGTCTGCACCTTGCCGCTGAGGTGAAACGAACTGGCAAGACGCTTGCCGAACTCGCCGAGTGCATGACCGTGTATCCGCAGGTGCTCGTCAACGTGCGCGGCGTCGATCGCAGCAAGGCGAACAGCGACGAGGTGCTGCAGCAGGCAGTTGCGCAGGCAGAGCTCGTGCTGGCGGGCAACGGCCGCGTGCTGCTTCGCCCCTCGGGCACCGAACCCGTCGTGCGCGTCATGGTAGAAGCCGCTCACGAGGAGCAGGCACAGCAGCTGGCGAACGACCTCGCTGCAGTGGTGAAAGAACGTCTCGCGATCTGAGCTGTTTCGCGTACAAAGCGGGTGGTCTACTACGGTGGGCCGCCCTCTTTTTGTATGGCGACAGCTTGTGCATAATTCGTGCAAATTTGTTGCAGGGGACTGTAATCTTGACGCAGTCCGCGTAATCTATTAGCTGAGCGTTTCATGTGAGCGCTCAGATATTCGAGAGGAACCCCCGAAATGAGCACTCCCGAGATGCCTCAAAACCCCGAACAGCCGGTAGCTCCGGCGTACCAGGCTGCCCCTGCCGCAGCTCCTGCTGCTCCCGCTGCTCCCGCGGCAGAGCCAGGCAAGGGCCTGAGCATTGCCGCGATTATCCTCGCGTTCCTGGTGCCGCTGGTCGGCCTGATCCTTGGCATCGTCGCGTTGGTGCAGGCGAAGAAGGCGGGTCGCAAGAACGGACTGGCGCTTGCTGCCGTAATCATCGGTGCCGTGCTGACGGTGGGTTACATCATTCTCGGCATTGTGTGGGCAATGATCTTTGCTGCCGGTGCAGCTGTGCTCGCCGCCGGTGGCAGCACGGAGATCATGGAAGCCGCGCAGGCCTGCATGGACGGTGCGACCTCTGTAGAGGTGCTGGGCCAGACCCTGAGTTGCGAAGAGATTCTCGCGCAGCAGTAACCTTCGCGGGAACGCTTTGGGCGGCCCGTGGTGCTTTCTTTCGGAAAGGATCGCGGGCCGCTTTTTGTATCGCGTCTGCGTCTGCGCATCGTGGGAATGCTGTGCTCGGAGGTCCACGGCCCACAGTACGTGACTGACTGGTGGCTGCACTCGACGGTTCTGTAGAGCGCGCCCGGACCGTCCCGCTGCGATGGTGGGTGTGGTTGTGTGCGTGGCAAGCATCGCTTCCGCCACAGCGGTAAGTATTGCTGGATGAACTGCTGATATTTCTGCGTTCTAGGTCGCAAAATGTAAGGCATTGTAGCTAAATGAATGTATGATTGGCGGGTTTTCGCCATGATGAAGGGGTTGATCTGTAACGATTTCAAGGGGGAATCATGAGCGCCGCCGATGCCGCACAACTGCCAGATGAGAGGCCCGTGCAACTCGTCGACGAACAGGGCGTAAGCGTGACGCACGAAAAGTACGAGCGGCCGCCCCTTGAGACCCTGCTCGCCGGATACTCCGCGCTCGTGCAGGGCAGGCGCGTGAACGAGCAGTGCAACGCATTGGTGCGGCAGGGCAGGCTCGCGGTGTACCCCTCCTCGCACGGGCAGGAGGCCTGCCAGATCGCGGCCGCAACCGTGCTGGGAGAACACGACTGGCTGTTTCCTACCTACCGTGACTCGGTCGCTGTCATGGCGCGAGGAGTGACGCCAGAGGACGCCATGGTGTTGCTGCGCGGCGACTGGCACTCCGGCTACGACTCTCGCGAGCACTGCGTCGCGCCGCAGGCGACCCCGCTTGCTACCCAGATGCTGCACGCCGTGGGCTTCGCGCACGCGGCGAAGCTGCGCGGAGAGGAGACCGTCGTGCTGGCGATGTGCGGCGACGGTGCAACGAGTGAGGGTGACTTTCACGAGGCGATGAACTTCGCCGCGGTCTTCGGGCTGCCCGTGGTGTTCTTCGTGCAGAACAATGAGTTCGCGATCTCGGTGCCGCTTTCTCGGCAGACCGCCGCACACTCGCTTGCCCATAAGGCGATCGGCTACGGCATGTCAGGTCAGCGAGTGGACGGCAACGACTTCGCTGCGGTGTTCTCGGTGCTGAGTGAGGCCGTCGCACGCGCACGGGCCGGATCAGGCCCCAGCCTGATCGAGGCCCACACCTACCGCATGCAGGCCCACACGAACGCCGATGACGACACCCGTTACCGCGAACGCGAGGAGGTGCAGAGCTGGATCTGCCGCGATCCTCTCACGAGGCTTCAATCGCACCTGCGAGAGGCGGGAGTGCTCGACGACGAAGCCGAGGAGCGTTTCGCCGCTGAAGCAGAACTTGTCGCCGCCGAGCTTCGCGAGGCCATGAACCGAGAGGTGTCGGTGCAGCCCTCGGAGCTGTTCGAGCATGTGTTCGCGCAGCGACCCGCCACGCTCGAGCAGCAGTGGGAGCTGCTGCAAGACGAGATCGTGCGAACGGAGGCCTCGGCATGAGCGCAGATACCACCCAGACCATGACGATGGCGGCAGCGCTGAACCTCGCGCTCGCCGATAGCCTCGTCGACGACCCGAGCGTGTTGGTGTTCGGCGAAGACGTCGGGGCGCTTGGCGGCGTATTCCGCGTGACAGACGGGCTTGCGGCCCGCTTCGGCGAGGATCGCTGCTTCGACACCCCGCTCGCGGAGTCCGGCATCATCGGCAGCGCCGTGGGTATGGCCATGAACGGTATGCGCCCTGTTGTCGAGATGCAGTTCGACGCGTTTGCTTACCCGGCATTTGAGCAGATCGTCAGCCATGTGGCGAAGATGGGAAACCGTACAAAGGGCGTGCTGCGCCTGCCGATGGTAATCCGCATCCCGTTCGGCGGCGGTATCGGTGGCGTCGAGCATCACTGCGACTCGTCAGAGGCCTACTACGCCCACACGCCCGGGCTCACAGTGGTGTCTCCGTCGACTCCCCAGGAGGCCTACTCGCTGCTGCGGGCGGCCATTGCTTCTGCTGACCCGGTCGTGTTCATGGAGCCGAAAAAGCTGTACTGGTCGAAGGGGGCGGTCGATACGAGCATCGCCGCCTCGATCGGCAAGGCCGCGGTTGCGCGCGAGGGCAACGACGTGACCCTGATCGCCTATGGGCCATCGGTGCAGGTGGCGCTCGAAGCTGCTGCGGTGGCTGCAGAAGACGGGCGCAGCGTGCAGGTGGTCGACGTGCGTACCCTCACGCCGTTCGACGATGAGACGGTGATGCAGGCAGTGCGCTCGACCGGGCGCGCCGTCGTCATCTCAGAGGCTCCGGGCTACGCGAGCGTCGCTTCGGAGATTCAGGCTCGGGTTTCTGAGCAGTGCTTCGAGTACCTCGAGGCGCCGGTGCGCAAGGTGACCGGCTTCGACATTCCATTCGCGCCGCCGAAGCTCGAGCACTGGTATCTGCCAGACGTTGACCGCGTGATCGACGCAATCGATTCGCTGCACTGGGAGGACTAGTCATGGCTGCGCAAGTATTCTTGCTTCCCGACCTCGGTGAGGGTCTCACCGAGGCTGTCATCGTTCGCTGGCTGGTATCGGTCGGCGACACGATCGCGATCGATCAGGCGATCGCCGAGGTCGAAACCGCGAAGAGCATCGTCGAGCTGCCTTCGCCATACGCTGGCACGGTGCTCGCGCTGCACGGCGAAGAGGGCGAGGCGGTTGCTACCGGGTCGCCCGTGCTCGAGGTGGGCGCTGACGGAGACGTCGCCGGTGGAGGCGGGGATGGCGCAGCGGCCGACCGCACCGAGGCCGAGGCGTATCGCGTCGAGGAGCGCGCAGGTGCTCAGCCCGCGGATTCCGACTCCGGCTCCGGCAACGTGCTCATCGGGTACGGCACTGGCAGTGTGGCTGCGAAGGGGCGCCGTAAGCGCAAGCCTTCTCCCCGTCATGAGGCGGTCGCGCCCGTCGAGGCGCAGAGGTTGGCGCAACCGGCTGCTGCGCACGCAACAGCTTCGCAAGCTGCTGCACCGCAAGCCGCCGAAGAGCACCGGGCCGGTCCCGTTGCGGTGCGCTCACCCATTGTGCGCCGCCTTGCAAAAGAGCTTGGGGTTGATCCTCGTGCCGTCGTAGCAACCGGAGCCGACGGCGCAGTCACCCGCACCGATGTGCTGAAAGCCGCCGAAGCGCTCAGCGCGAGTGCCGCGCGCGCGGAACTCGCGCCGGCTGCTGCCGCTGCTTCAGGTGATGAGATTGCTGGCCTGCACGGTCTGCACCTCGCCTCGTCTGAAAAGCTTTCGCCGCTGCGCAAGGCGGTGTCGGCCAAGATGAGTCGCAGTCGCTCCGAGATTCCAGAAGCGACTGTGTGGGTCGACGTCGACTTCACCGAGCTGTGGCGGCTGCGCCCGCAGATGGCGGCAGAGGGGGAGCGCCCGCCGTCGGTCACGACGCTGGTGGCCCGCTTCGTGCTTCTCGCACTGCAGGAGTACCCGCTGCTCGCCTCGCGCCTGAGTGACGATGGCACCGAGCTCATGAGCTTCGACGGCATCAACCTCGGCATCGCGGTCGATTCGGAGCGGGGGCTCTCGGTGCCAGTGTTGCCGCGCGCGAGCGAGCTCTCGATCGCCGAGCTCGATACCGCACTGCGTGAGGTCAGCGCGGAGGCGAGAACCGGTCGTCTCGCTCCCGCTCGTCTCAGCGGGTCGACGTTCACCTTCAATAACTACGGAGGTTTTGGAGTCGACGGTTCGGCCGCGATCATCAACCACCCCGAGGTCGCGATTCTCGGCATGGGTCGAGTGATCGAGCGCCCGTGGGTGGTTGAGGGCGAAATCGTAGTGCGACGAATCGCGCAGATCTCGCTCGCATTCGATCACCGGGTGTGCGACGGAGGCTATGCGGCCGGCTTCATCGGGAGTCTCGTCGAGAAGATCGAGCATCCTCTGCGGGTGTACTCGCGACTCTGAAGCTCCGAGCCTTCTCCCATATGAAGCACGAAGGGCCCCGACGCTCGCGCGTCGGGGCCCTTCGTGCGTATTCAGGCGCTAGCCGTGAATGTCGAGGCTAGCCGTGCAGATCGATCGTCGTCGTGTTCAGCGGCACGTCGTTCTTCGTCTTCACGAGCGACACCGCGACGAGCGAGATGATGCAGACGACAACGATGTAGAGGCCGACAGTCCAGCTCTGGCCGGTCTTGCCGAACACCAGCTCCGCGATCATAGGGGCGAATGCGCCGCCGAGAATCGCGCCGATCGCATAGCCGATCGAGACACCCGAGTAGCGAATGTCTGCGGGGAACATCTCTGCGTAGAGTGCGGCCTGCGGGCCGTACGAGAGGCCGAGACCCACCGTCATGACCAGCAAGGCGACGAAGTACAGGTAGATGTTGCCGGTGTCGATGAGGAACCACATCGGGATTGCCCAGAGGCCGAGCAGCACGTAGCCGATCTGGAAGGTGCGCACGCGACCGATACGGTCAGAGATCATGCCACCCCAGAGCGTGAACGCCAGCCAACCGATGGCCGAGAGCGTGGTCGCGAGCAGCACGGGGGGCCGCTCAAGACCGAGGCCGCCTGCCTCGACCGGGCGAGTCGCGTACGACGAGAAGAACGCAATGAGCAGGTACCCTGCGGCGTTGTTCGCGATGAAGATGAGGGCCGAGAGAACAACCTCTTTGGTGTTGCGCTGAAACAGCGTCTTCAGCGGTGCAGACGACGAAGCCTTGCGCTCCTGCAGTTCAGCGAAGATCGGCGACTCTTCTACCGCGCGACGAATGATGTAGCCGACAAAAATCAGCGCGATCGAGAAGAGGAACGGCACGCGCCAGCCCCACGAGAGAAATTGCTCCTCGGTGAGCGAGGTGGTGAGAATCCAGAGCGTCGCCGTCGCGAGCATCATGCCAATCGGCACACCGATCTGGGGGTAGGCGCCGAAGAAGCCGCGCTTGCCCTTTGGCGCGTGCTCGACAGACATGAGTGCAGCACCGCCCCACTCGCCGCCGGCCGAGAAGCCCTGCAGCACACGGAGCAGCACGAGCAGAATCGGGGCGAAAATGCCAATCTGCGCGTAGGTCGGCAACACGCCGATCAGCGCCGTTGCCACGCCCATCAGGATCAGGGTGAGCACGAGCATCTGTTTGCGGCCGAGTCGGTCGCCGAGATGGCCCGCGACAATCGCGCCGAGCGGGCGGAAGAGGAAGGAAATGCCGAGCGACGCCCATGCAACGATCTGCCCGAAAGTCTCGCCCGCGGGGGCGAAAAAGAGCGGGCCGAGCACGACGCCGGCGGCCTGTGCGTAGATGAAGAAGTCGTACCACTCGATCGAGGTGCCGACTACTGTTCCGGCGAGCACGCGGCGCTGTTCGCGCCTCGTGTCAACTGTTTCTGTCAATGTGAACTCCGTTGTTCTCAGGGCTCGGCAGACCTCGCCGCGCATTCGTGTTCGCCCACGGCATTACTTGCCGAAGAGTCAGTAAATCTAATCACGACATCGAGAAATCTCTCGCATCGAGCGCGCAGTGTGCATCAAATTGTTATTCGCATTGCGGGTGGTCGCACGTTCCCCGTATCCTGTTACTCTAATAACTTACCGTTCATTCACTAATTCCGTGATTGATCGACAAGGAGGTCGAGCGAGCATGCCAGAGGCTTATCTCGTAGATGGAGTGCGCACCGCGGTCGGGCGCTACGGAGGTACCCTCGCTGCGGTGAGGCCAGACGATCTCGCAGCCCACGTGCTGAGGAGTCTGGTCGAGCGAACCGGTGTGCCGGTAGAGGCTATTGACGAGGTGATTTTCGGCGCCGCCAACCAGGCGGGCGAAGACAACCGAAATGTTGCCCGCATGGCGGTGCTACTTGCCGGGCTTCCCGATTCACTGCCTGGATACACGGTCAACCGCCTTTGCGCTTCGGGCATGACCGCAGTCTCGAACGCTTCGCAGGCGATTCGCGCGGGCGATGCCGACCTCATTATCGCGGGCGGCGTCGAGTCCATGACGCGCGCCCCATGGGTGCAGGAGAAGCCGGGCCGTGCCTGGTCGAAGCCGGGGGAGCAGTTCGATACCTCCATCGGCTGGCGTTTCACGAATCCTCGCCTTGCCGCGCGCGACAAAGCAACATTCACCATGCCTGAAACCGCAGAAGAGGTGGCCCGTGTCGACTCGATCAGCCGCGAAGACGCAGACGCGTTCGCGGTCGAGAGCCACCGGCGAGCGGCAGCCGCGATCGAGGCGGGCCATTTCGAGCGCGAGATTGCGCCCATCACGGTCGACCTCGGTCGGGGCAAGCAGACGGTGGTCGCCGTCGATGAGGGGCCGCGCCCCGATACGACGCTCGAGGTGCTCGCCGGCCTGCGGCCTGTGGTGGCCGGTGGCACGGTTGTGACCGCAGGCAACGCATCATCGCTCAACGACGGCTCGAGCGCATTGCTCGTGGCGAGCGGCGAGGCCGTCGAGCGCTACGGATTGACGCCACGGGCGAGGATCGTCACCAGCGTTTCTGCCGCACTCTCACCAGAGATCATGGGCATCGGTCCCGTTCCCGCGACCGAGAAGGCACTGCAGCGTGCGGGCCTCACGGTCGACGACATCGGATCGGTCGAGCTCAACGAGGCGTTCGCCTCGCAGTCACTCGCCTGCATCAGGCGTTTGGGGCTCGATCCGGCTCGGGTGAACGTCGATGGCGGTGCGATCGCGCTCGGTCACCCACTCGGTTCGTCGGGGTCGCGCCTGCTCGTCACCCTGCTAAACCGCATGGAGCGCGAAGGCTCGCGCTATGGCCTTGCGACCATGTGTGTGGGCGTCGGCCAGGGCACGGCAACCATTATCGAGCGGGTGTGAGCGTGGCTGAGTCGAGCGAAAACTCCCCGCTGCTCGTCGAGACACGCGACACTCACGTGCTCGCCACCTTGAACAGGCCAGAAAAACGCAACGCCATCGACCAAGACTTGATCGACGCGCTGCACGAACTCTGCGAGATGCTCGAGGCAGAGCCGCGCACGCTGATTCTGCGCGGTGCAGAGGGAACCTTCGCGGGCGGCGCCGACATCGCCCAGCTGCGCGTTCGTCGCGCGGCCGACGCGCTGAAGGGCATCAACACGCGGGCGTTCATGCGCATCAACGCGCTGCCGATGCCGGTGATCGCCGTGCTTGAGGGCTACGCCCTCGGCGGCGGCGCTGAGCTCGCCTACGCCGCCGACATCAGGGTCGGCACGCCAACGCTCAAGATCGGCAACCCCGAGACCGGCCTCGGCATCATCGCGGCGGCTGGCGCCAGCTGGCGCCTGCGCGAGCTCGTGGGCGAGCCGCTTGCCGCAGAGATCATGCTGGCCGGTCGGGTGCTGAACGCCGAGGAGTCGCTGCGCGCGGGCCTCATCACGCACCTTGAAGACGACTCGCAGGCCGCGCTCGAGCGCGCCGAGAAGATCGCGGGCCGCATTGCGGCACTCGACCCTGCGGCGACGCAGGCATCGAAGCGAGTGTTGCAGGCGCCGCGCGCCGCGCACCCGCAGATCGATCTCGACGAACAGTCGGTGCTCTTCGAGAGCCCTGAGAAGTTGCGACGAATGACCGAGTTTCTCGAACGGAAGAAGAGTAAATGAGCGGGTCGAATGAGATTGCCGTACCCTCGCGCGTTGGCGTGATGGGTGGCGGGCGCATGGGTGGCGGAATCGCCCACGCATTTCTGCTTGCGGGCGCCTACGTCGTCGTTGTCGAGCGCGAAGTCGCCTCGGCCGAGGCTGCGCGGGCGCGCATTGAGGCGAGCATCGACGCGTCGGTTGCGCGCGGCTTCGACGGCGACGCCGCGCTCTTGAAGCAGGCCCTCACGGTTGCTACCGACGTGGGCGCGTTCGGGGCATGCCAGTTGGTCGTCGAAGCGGTGCCCGAGATCCTCGACCTGAAACTTGAAACGCTGCGTGCGATCGAGCAGCAGCTGCCCGACTTCGCGACTCTTGCGTCGAACACCTCGTCGATTCCGCTCGCGCAGCTCGCCGAGGTGCTCGACCGGCCGAGCCAGTTCATCGGCCTGCATTTCTTTAACCCGGTGCCCGCCTCGACGCTCATCGAAATCGTCGTGCACGGGGAGGCGAGCGACGCGCTCGCGGAAAAGGCTCGGGGCTGGGTGCGTGCGCTCGGCAAGACGCCGATCACCGTGTCTGATTCGCCGGGCTTCGCCTCGAGCCGACTCGGGGTCGCCATCGCGCTCGAGGCGATTCGCATGGTTGAAGAGGGCGTCGCGAGCCCGGCCGACATCGACCTAGCCATGGAGCTCGGCTACAAGCACCCCTCGGGGCCGCTGAAAACCACCGACATCGTGGGGCTCGACGTTCGCCTCGGCATTGCCGAGCAGCTCGAGCGCGACCTCGGCCCCCGATTCGCCCCTCCGCAGCTGCTGCGCGACATGGTCGCCGAGGGCAAGCTCGGACGCAAGAGCGGCAAGGGGTTTTATGACTGGAACAACGGCGAGTAGCGCCACAACAAAAGGAGTCAGAGCGATGACGCGAATGCTGCAGAGCTATGTGCAAGACGCCTGGTGGTCACCCGCCGAAGACGTCGCCGGTGTCGAGGTGCTCGACGCTTCGACAGGAGAGCCGGTCGCTCGCGTATCGAGCGAGGGTCTCGACCTCGGTGCTGCGTTGGATCACGCCCGCACGGTCGGTCAGAAGAGCCTCGGTGAGCTCACCTTTCACCAGCGTGCGGTGCTGCTGAAGCAACTTGCCCTCGTGCTCACGGAGCGCAAGCAAGAGCTGTACGAGCTGTCGTACAAGACCGGTGCAACGAAGATCGACTCGTGGGTCGACATCGATGGTGGCATCGGCGTGCTCTTCACCTACTCGGGCAAAGGGCGGCGCGAGCTGCCCAACGCAAAGGTGCAGCTCGACGGCCCGCTCGAGGTACTCGCGAAAGACGGCAGCTTTCTCGGCCGCCACATTCGCACGACACTGCCCGGTGTCGCCGTGCAGATCAACGCGTTCAACTTTCCGGTATGGGGATCGCTCGAGAAGTTCGCGCCCGCGTTTCTCGCGGGCATGCCCTCGGTGATCAAACCGGCTACGCCCGGCGCATACCTCGCCGAGCATATGGTGCGCATCATGGTCGAGTCGGGGCTGCTGCCCGCGGGTGCGGTGCAGCTCGTCTCGGGCTCGATCCGCGACGTATTCGAACACGCGAAGCTCGGCGATGTCGTGTCGTTCACCGGTTCGGCCTCGACTGCAGACGCCCTGCGCAAGCACGAGGCCGTGCAGACCGGGGGAGTGATCTTCGGCGCAGAGACCGACTCGATCAACGCCTCGGTGCTCGGCCCCGACGCGGTCTCGGGCACGCCCGAGTTCGATGCGTATGTGCGCCAGCTCGTGAACGAGATGACCACCAAGGCGGGTCAGAAGTGCACCGCGATTCGCCGTGCGATCGTGCCCGTGGGCTCGGTGAATGATGTCATTGAAGCGGTGCGCGCTCGCATCGACGAGAAGGTGGTTGTCGGCGATCCGCGCACCGAGGGCGTCACGATGGGCGCGCTCGCCTCGGCCGAGCAGCGCGAAGAGGTGCTGCGCCAGGTCGTCAAGCTCGTCGCCGACGGCGGTGAAGCCGTAATCGGCGCAGGCCAGGGGCTCGAAGAGGGGGGCGCCTTCCTGCGGCCGATCCTGCTGCGCTTTGACGACGCGAACGCAGAACGCGTGCACGACACCGAGGCCTTCGGCCCGGTCAGTTCGGTGATCGGCTACGACACGCCAGAACAGGCCGCCGAGCTTGTCGTGCGCGGCGGAGGCTCGCTCGTCACCAGCGTCGCCTCGGCCGACCCCGCGTTCGTTTCGACGCTCACACTGCGCACTGCTTCGGCCAACGGCCGCATGCTGCTGCTCGACCGCGACAACGCTCGCACCTCGACAGGCCACGGCTCACCGCTGCCGATGCTCGTGCACGGCGGGCCCGGGCGCGCGGGCGGCGGCGAAGAGCTGGGCGGCGTGCGCAGCGTGTTCCACTACATGCAGCGCACCGCGATTCAGGGCAGCCCCGAGATGCTCACCGCGGTGACCGGAGTCTGGCACACCGGTGCCGCGACCCGCGACGACGTGCACCCGTTTCAGAAGTCGCTCGAAGACCTGCGAATCGGCGACCAGGTCGTCTCTGAGGCTCGCGAGATCACTCTCGAAGACATCTCGCACTTCGCCGAGTTCACGGGCGACACCTTCTACGCCCACACGAACGAGGAGGCCGCGGCCGCGAACCCGTTCTTCCCGGGGCGCGTCGCTCACGGTTATCTGCTGCTCTCGTTCGCTGCCGGTCTCTTCGTCTGGCCCGATGTGGGGCCGGTGCTCGCGAACTACGGCCTCGAGAACCTGCGCTTCATCACGCCGGTCTCGCCGGGCGACAAGGTGCGCGTCACCCTGACCGCCAAGCAGATCATCCCGCGCGAGACCGACGAATACGGTGAGGTGCACTGGGACGCAGTGCTCAAGAACCAGAACGACGAGATCGTTGCGGCCTACGACGTGCTCACGCTGGTATCGAAGGCGCCGGTGGCAGCGTAGTCATTCGGCAGAGGATCGGCCCCGGGAGCTCGCGCCCCGGGGCCTTTGCCGTGCCGGTGCGGCCGCCGGCATGTCTGTCACCCAGGGCAGGCCGGGCAACGACCCGTTCAAGATCACCGAGGCCTCAGCAGCTTTCGTCGAGTGGATAGGAAGACCTCGAATGGATGGCTTATCCACCGGGGTTTAACGACACACTCGCTGGCATCCTATCCACTCGCGGTCGGATGCCGGGCAGGAGAGTGGCTCGGGCAGCGCGGGTGGCTCGGGCAGCGCGGGTGGCTCGGGCAGCGCGGGTGGCTCGGGCAGCACGGGTGGCTCGGGAAGCAGGGGGGCTTGGGCAGCAGGGCGGCCCGAGCGGCTACCCAGCCAGGGGAGGCCAGGTCAAGGATGACCCGGTCAGGCGGAGGTCAGCCCACCGCGCATGAAGCGAAGCACCGCGTCGGCGATCTCGTCGGGCGTGAAGCGACCCCCCGGGCGATACCACTCGACGAGCGAGTTGATGAGGCCGAACGTGAAGCGTTCTGCCAGACCGGGGTCGAAGTCGGTGCGCAGGCTTCCTTCGGCAAGCGCAAGCTCGAAGAGCTGCCGCAGCTTGGCGTCAAAGGCGCGCCGGCGCTCCATGGCTTGCAGTTCGACCTCAGAGTTGCCGTGCAAACGCAGCAGCAGCAGTAGCGACGGCCGCTGCTCGCACGCGACGCGCACGGCACCCCTGACCACGAATTCGATGCGCTCGTTCGCCCTGCCGCTGACCGCCCCAGGTGCCGTAAACACCGCCTCGAGCGCCCCGAGCACCTGCTCGAGGGCGAGCTCGAGCATCGCCGACTTCGAGTCGAAGTGGTGGTACACGGCAGATTTCGACAGCCCGAGGCGTTTCGCGATGAGTTCGAGAGTCGCCGCGTCGTAGCCGTGATCGGTGAACACTTTCACGATGACCTCGAGCATCTGCTCTTGGTCGTAACCGGGACGGCCGCGCTTCGCAGCGGGTGGAGTGACGGAGGAAGCCATCGTGTGAACTCCCTTCTTGGGTGATCTGTAAGCGGCGGTCGGTGAACGTATGCGAACCGCCGCTTACTGTATCAGTCGCACCAGTGGGTTACCGTAGGTCGTACAGCCGCTTCAGCTTTCCCTGCGAGCGCTCAAGCGACTCGGCCGGAACGAGCTCGACGGCGACCGAGCAACCGATGCGGGTCTTGATGCACTGCTGCAGAGCCTTCGCGGCTGCAGCGGCGTCGGCCTCTTCGACGCCTTCGCGTGGCTCGATCTTCACGGTGAGGGCGTCCATTTTGCCGTTGCGAGTGAGCTCGAGCACGAAATGGCTGCTGAGGTCTGGCTGCTCGAGCGCGATCTCTTCGATCTGGGTGGGGAAGAGGTTGACACCGCGCAAGATGATCATGTCGTCGTTTCGGCCGGTGATCTTCGCGATACGGCGCATGCCCGGGCGAGCCGTGCCCGGAAGCAGCGTGGTGAGATCACGCGTGCGGTAGCGAATCACGGGGAACGCCTCTTTGGTGAGGGTGGTGAAGACGAGCTCGCCCTCTTCGCCGTCGGGTACCTGCTGCAGTTGCTCGTCGATGATCTCGGGCAAGAAGTGGTCCTCCCAGATGTGAGGGCCGTCCTGTGTCTCGACGCATTCGTTGCCGACTCCTGGGCCCATCACCTCGGAGAGGCCATAGATATCGACCGCCTTGATACTCAGACGCTCTTCGAGTTCATGGCGCATCGCGTCGGTCCATGGTTCGGCGCCGCAGACGGCAACCTTCAAGCTTGTGGCACGAGGATCGAGGCCTGCGGCCTCAAACGCATCGGCAATGGTCAGCAAGTAGCTGGGTGTGCACAGAATTGCGTCGGGTTCAAAGTCGGTGATGAGCTGCACCTGCTTCTCCGTCTGCCCGCCTGACATCGGAATCACGGTGCAACCGAGGCGCTCAATGCCCGCGTGGGCGCCGAGGCCACCGGTGAAAAGCCCGTAGCCGTATGCGTTGTGCACGCGCCAACCCGGGCGCACGCCTGACGCGTAGAGCGACCGGGCGATGAGGTCGGCCCAGTTATCTAGATCGCCTTGTGTATATCCGACCACGGTGGGGCGGCCGGTTGTGCCCGACGAGGCGTGAATGCGGCGCACGTCTTCGCGCGGCACCGCGAACATGCCAAAGGGGTAGCTCAGGCGCAGATCTTCTTTCGTTGTGAAGGGTAGCTTCTGTACGTCGGCGAGAGTCTTGATGTCGTCGGGGTGCACGCCGACCGCGTCAAACTTCTCACGATAAAGGGAAACGTTCTCGTACGCGTGGCGCACCGTCCACTGCAGGCGCTCGAGCTGTAGCGCTTCGAGTGCGTCGCGGTCGAGGCGCTCTGCGGCGTGCAGGCAGGTGTCTTCGCTGAGCTGCGTCGTTGCGTTGGTCATGGCGAAAATGCTCCTAGTTCGCTCTACTTCGAGCCGGTGGGTAGTGTGCGGTTGGTGGTGAACGATCGGCCGCGAAACTCTGCTACGAGTTCGCCGTGCTGATCGGTGACGGTGATGTCGTATAGGCCGTTGCGGCCCGATTGCCAGCGCCTGACCGCGGTGGCGGTAAGTGTGTCGCCGGCGTGGCTTGCTTTGGTGAAGGTGATGTCTGCGCCAGAGGCAACGGTCGGCTGGTCGCCTTCATTGCACGCGTACGCGAAGGCGGTGTCGGCCAGGGTGAAGACCATGCCGCCGTGGGTAATACCGAATCCGTTGGCCATCTCAGGGCGCACGAGCATCGAGAGCACTGCGCGGCCGCGTTCGAGCTCATCGATCGTGATGCCGAGAAAACGCTTCGTATTGTCTGTGGGCGCCATATGTGTCGCCGCCCACGTGGGGTCGGCGCTGTAGGCCAGCGGGTGATCCTGCGAGGTGTCTTGTGCGCTGTTCGTGCTCATTGACGCTCCGTTGCGTATAGAAGAGGTAGGTGCCTTGAGGTAATCGATCCTCGCTATTGCAAGCGGGGATGGAATGAGTATACTAACTGAATGGTCGGTAAGTAATTATTTTTCGACTATTCTTCTCTAACAACGGGCAGGTTCTGCACCGAGAGTCAAGGAGGCCTCTGATGTCAACACCAGTCACCGCAGTAGAAACCAGCGAAGAGCAGGCACACTTCGACGCGCTGATTGATGCCGACCTGCGCATCGAGCCCCGCGACTGGATGCCTGAGGCCTACCGCAAGACCCTGATTCGCCAGATCTCGCAGCACGCGCACTCAGAGATCATCGGCATGCAGCCAGAGGCGAACTGGATCACGCGCGCCCCCAGCTTGAAGCGCAAAGCAATTCTCATTGCCAAGGTGCAAGACGAGGCAGGCCACGGCCTCTACCTCTACTCGGCGGCGCAGACCCTCGGCATCACCCGCGAAGAGATGACCGATCAGCTCATCGAGGGTCGCGCACGCTACTCGTCGATCTTCAATTACCACACGCCCACCTGGGCCGATATGGGTGCGATCGGCTGGCTCGTTGACGGCGCCGCAATCTGCAACCAGGTGCCGCTGTGCCGCGCATCGTATGGCCCCTACGGCCGCGCCATGGTGCGCATCTGCAAGGAAGAGTCGTTTCACCAGCGCCAGGGCTTCGAGATTTTGCTCGAGCTCTCAAATGGCACCCCCGAACAGAAGCAGATGGCACAAGACGCGGTCAACCGCTGGTACTGGCCGTCGCTCATGATGTTCGGCCCCACCGACGACGCGTCGCCCAACTCGGCGCGCTCGATGGCGTGGAAGATCAAGCGCTTCTCGAACGACGATCTGCGCCAGCGCTTCGTGGGCATGTGCGTGCCGCAGTTCGAGGCCCTCGGCCTCGAATGCCCCGACAAGAACCTGCGCTTCGACGAAGAGACCGGGCAGTGGATCATGAGCGAGATCGACTGGTCTGAGTTCGACGCAGTGCTCGACGGCCGCGGCCCCGCCAACACCGAGCGCCTGAAGCGCCGCCGCGAAGCACACGAAAACGGCGCCTGGGTGCGCGAGGCGGCCGCGGCATACGCAGCAAAGCAGAGCGCGAGGGATCGCATCGCGGCCTAGCCGCGATGCCGCACGGCCGGGTTCGCCACATCAGTGGGGCGCTCGCCGCAGCTACAGCACACCCTCAAGAACCACCAAAGCTACAGAATCTACCGAATTCTCAAAGGAGACGAAGATGTCGACACCCGGCGAAATGGGCACCGAGGCCTGGCCCCTGTGGGAGGTCTTCATTCGCGCAAACCGCGGACTCAGCCACGTGCACGTGGGCTCATTGCACGCGCCCGATGCCGAGATGGCGGTGCGCAACGCACGCGATCTCTATACGCGCAGGGGCGAGGGAATCTCGATCTGGGTGGCCCCGGCCACGGCGTTCACCACGAGCGACCCCGACCGCAAGGGTGAGTTCTTCGAGTCGCCCTCGGGCAAGAACTACCGCCACGCGATCTACTACACCCAGGCTGAAGGGGTGAAGCACCTGTGAGCGCCGAGCAAGAACTGACACACGACGCGGGCGTTCACGGCGACGCACACGGTGCCGATGCGCATGTCGACGTGCACGGCGAGGTCTCACTCGACGTCACCGAGCTAGACGTCGAGCTGCCGGGCTCGGGTCGCGTCGCTACGCCCGATGTCGCGGAGTACGCGATGCGTCTCGGCGATGACTCGCTGATTCTCTCGCAGCAGCTCGCGTGGTGGGTGTCGCGCGCTCCCGAGCTCGAAGAAGACCTCGCGCTCGGCAACCTGGCGCTTGACTTGCTCGGCCACGCCCGAGCCCTGCTGCACTTTGCTGGCACCGCAACCGGCCGCTCAGAAGACGACCTCGCCTACTGGCGAGACGAGCCAGAGTTCTTGAACTGTTGGCTCGTGGAGCAGCCCGGCACCGACTTCGGCGACATGATCGCCCGCCAGCTCTTCTTCTCGCTCTACCAGACCCAGCTCTACACCGCGCTGCTTTCGAGCGGCGATGAGTCGCTCGCTGCAATCGCCGCAAAGGCCGAGCGCGAGGTGCGCTACCACCAAGATCACGCGGTGCAGTGGGTGCTGCGACTCGCCGGTGGCACCGACGAGTCGCGAAGCCGCGTCATCGTCTCGCTGAATGAGATGTGGCCCTACGTTGAAGAGCTCTTCACCGACGATGCGCTATTCGACCGTCTCGAGGGTATTGCCCCGAAGCCCTCTACGCTGCGCGCGGGCTTCGACGAGACCCTCGCCGTGGTGCTGGCGGAAGCCGAGCTTGAGCTGCCCACAGCGAAGCCCGCCATGGCCGGCGGGCGCCAGGGGCGGCACTCGACGCAGATGGGCTACATTCTCGCCGAGTTGCAATGGCTCGCGAGGCGTCACCCCGGCGCGAAGTGGTGAGTGGCGTGACCGCGCCAACTCCCGCCGCGACCGGCGTTCGCCCGAGCGACGAGGCCTCTGCCCGCGTCTGGGATCTCGCCGCGACCATTCTCGACCCAGAGGTGCCGGCGCTCACGATCGAAGACCTCGGCGTGCTGCGCGAGGCCCACGCCGACGGCAAGCGGGCGCACGTGGTACTCACCCCGACCTACTCGGGTTGCCCCGCGATCGACCAGATGCGCGACGACGTCGCATCGGCGCTTCGCGAGGCCGGCTACGACGATGTCGAGGTGAGCTACACGCTTGCGCCAGCCTGGACCACCGATTGGATGACCGAGGCGGGTAAGCGCAAGCTCGAAGACTACGGCATCGCTCCGCCGCAGGCTCGCTCTGACGCGATCCGCGGGCCTATTCCGGTGACGCTCGGGGTGAAGTGCCCGCGCTGCCACTCGCTGCATACCCGCGAGGTCGCAAAATTTGGCTCGACCTCGTGCAAGGCGCTCTACCAGTGCCAAAAATGCCTCGAGCCCTTCGACTACTTCAAAATTCACTAGTTTTATGTTTCGACGAGGATCAGTGCTCGCACCCGATCCTCGCCCCAAAATAATGAGCAGCTGAAAGGCAGACAACATGGCCGCCATCAACCTCGGTGCAAAGAAGCGCGCGACGTTCAACGAGCTGCGTGTCGCTGAAGTGCGCCCCCTCACCGACACGAGCGTCGAGGTCACCTTTGAGGTGCCCGACGAACTCGGCGAGTTGTACGACTACTCGGCGGGGCAATACCTGGCGCTGCGCGCGACGATCGACGGTGAAGAGGTGCGTCGCTCGTATTCGATTTGCCGCCCGCCCGGGGGCGGTCGCATTTCGGTTGCGATTAAGCGCGACCTCGGCGGCCTGTTCTCGAACTGGGCGAACGACACGCTGCAGGCCGGTGATCGGGTCGACGTGATGACGCCGCAGGGCACCTTCACCTCGAAGCTTGACGAGCTTGAGGGCAAGCAGGTGGTAGGCATCGCCGCGGGCTCTGGCATTACGCCTGTGATTACCATGGCGCACCGCGTGCTTGAGCAGAGCAATACGGCCCGTTTTGACCTGATCTACACGAACAAATCGTCGCTCGACGTGATGTTTGTGGAAGAGCTCGCCGAGCTGAAAGATCGCTACCCCGACCGGCTCGCGCTGCACCATGTGCTGTCTCGCGAGCAGCGCTCTGCGCCGATCATGTCTGGTCGTCTCGACGAAGAGAAGCTGCGGGTGCTACTCACCGCGATCATTCCGACCTCGCGCGTTAACGAGTGGGTGCTGTGCGGTCCGTTCGAGCTGGTGCAGCTGACCCGCGACCTGCTCGCCGAATTCGGGGTTGACGAGTCGCACGTGCGCTTCGAGCTGTTCACCACGGGCGAGCCGGGGGAGCAGGCACCTCGCGCCCGCGACATCACCATTCAAGAGGGCGAGCAGACCTTCACCATCGACTTCACGCTCGACGGCACCTCGGCCGCAGTCGAGAGCCCCGTGAGCGCGAACGAGACCGTGCTCAACGCAGCGCTGCGCGTGCGTCCAGACGTGCCCTTTGCGTGCGCCGGCGGTGTCTGCGGCACCTGCCGCGCCCGCGTGGTCGAGGGCAGTGTGAACATGCACGAAAACTACGCGCTCGAGCCTGACGAGATCGAGCGGGGCTACGTGCTGACCTGCCAGTCGCGCCCCACTTCAGACCGGGTCGTCGTCGACTTCGACGCGTAGGTCTCGACAGGCCCGACAGGCGACCGTTCATCGGGCCGTTCCGCAAGCTCGGGAACCCTTGTCGAGATGAGCAAGTTAACTTGAATAGTAAAGGATCACAGATGATCACCCTTGTCATTGAAGACGGCGTCGCCGAGATCGTGCTTGACGCGCCCGAGAAGCTGAACTCGCTTGGCCCGGAGGCAGTTGCTGAGCTCTCTGCGGCCTATGACGAGGCTGCTGCAGCGGGAGTGCGCGCACTGCTCCTTCGCGGCGAGGGCCGCGCGTTTTGCGCGGGTCGCGATATCTCGGACGTTGATCCTCGCGAAGACGATGTGATCGGCTACCTTGAGGGGCTCATTGAGCCGCTCATGAGGAAGATGAGCGAGTTTCCGGCTCCAACTTTTGCCGTCGCGCACGGTGCCTGCCTCGGCGTTGGCCTCGGCCTGCTGATCGCAACCGACGTGGTCTACGTGGCAGAGTCGGCAAAGATTGGCAGCCCGTTTGCGAACCTCGGCGCGACCCTCGACTCGGGCGGGCACGCCCTGTTCTTCGAGCGCCTCGGCGCACACCGCACCCTCGACCTGATCTACACGGGGCGCCTGATGTCTGGCAGTGAGGCCGTCGCGGGCGGGCTGTTCTCGCAGGTGCTGCCCGATGAAGAGGCGCTGCCGGCCGCGCGTGCGGCTGCGTCAAAGGCTTCGCAGGGCGCGACCCAGGCATTTCTTGCGTCGAAGCGCCTGATCGCAGATCTTCGAGATCAGCGGGTCGGCCTCTGGGTGTCGATGAGTGACGAGAATCGCGCGCAGGCCGCGCTCTGCGATTCGCCTGACTACCGCGAGGGTTTCGCGGCGTTCCAAGAGAAGCGGCGGCCAAACTTCACGGGCACGAAGGCGTAGCCGCGATCCCGCGTGCTGCTTGAAACTTGCTGACCTGTCGCTGAGCTGTGCAGCCAGAGGTTGCCGTGCTGAGCCGTGCTTGACTCGCTATCGAATGTGCCCTCAGCTGACGAGTGTACATGCGGCTAGCGAGTGTATACATGGCTAGCGAATGTGTTGGAAAATAACCGTACTTTACGGGCACATTCGCTAGCCATATGTACGTTCGACGTGACGTGACGTGACGTGACGTGACGTGACGTGACAGGCGAGGCCGCTGATTAGCGACCGCTGCCGGACCACGCGATCAGATCTTGCGCAGCAAGACCTTCTGCACCCGGTGATCTGCCTCTTTGCGCAGCACCAGCGAGGCGCGGGCGCGGGTGGGGCGAATGTTTGCGACGAGGTTTGGCTCGTTGATGCCCTTCCAATACTCGTGCGCAAGGCCGCGGGCGGCCTCATCATCAAGCGTGGCGAAGCGCCTGAAGTATGAGCTCGGGTCGCTGAACGCTTGATCTTTGAGACGCAGAAAGCGGTTCGTGAACCAGCGCTCGATGTCGGCGGTGCGGGCGTCAACGTAGATCGAGAAGTCGAAGAGGTCGCTCACCGCGAGCGGGTGCTGCATTGAAGCGGGCTGCAGCACGTTGAGCCCCTCGACGATGAGAATGTCGGGGCGCTTCACCACGGTGAACTCGTCGGGCACGATGTCGTAGATCAGGTGGCTGTAGTGGGGCACCTTCGTCTCTGTGGCGCCCGACTTCACCTGGGTCACGAAGCGCAGCAGTGCGCGGCGGTCGTATGACTCCGGAAACCCCTTGCGGTGCGCAATGCCGCGGGCCTCGAGCTCGGCGTTCGGGTAGAGAAAACCGTCGGTGGTGATCAGCTGCACGTTTGGGGTCTCGGGCCAGCGAGCCAGCATGTCGCGCAGAATGCGCGCGACGGTTGACTTGCCGACCGCCACCGAACCGGCGATGCCGATTACGAAGGGCGAGGGCTGGTCGCCCGTGCGGCGCAGAAAGCTGCGGGTGCGGCGATGTGCCTCACGCTCAGCGATTGCGTATTGATTGATGAGCCTGCTGAGCGGGCGATACACGTCGCCAACCTCTGCGAGGTCGAGCGGCTCGCCGAGCCCGCGATAGGCGTCGAGCTCAGCCTCGGTGAGCGGCATCGGGGTCTCGCCCGCGAGGCGCGCCCATTCGTCACGCGCAATCTCAATGAAGGGCGAGGTCAGGTCGGGCCTGGTGAGCGCCTGCGTCTCTGTGCTGCTGTACTCAGTCATCAATAAATATGGTGCCACACATGCCGCCGCCACTCAGCAAAGCAGGCCCGCGAGGGCAGTAAACTAACCCCCATGTGTGGAATCGTAGGATACGTCGGCCAGGGAGACACCACAGCGGTGCTCACCAGCGGCCTGAAGCGTCTTGAATACCGTGGCTATGACTCGGCAGGCATCGCCGTGCTTGAGAGCGACGAAATCGCTGTGCGCAAGCGTTCGGGCAAGCTCGCTCGCCTGGTCGAGTTGCTCGAGACCAGCCCGGTAGACGCCGGTGGCACGGGCATCGGCCACACTCGCTGGGCTACCCACGGTGGCCCGACCGACGTCAACGCACACCCTCACCTCGGTGACAACGGCAAGCTCGCCCTGATTCACAACGGCATCGTAGAGAACTTCGCAGAGCTGCGCGCCGAGCTCGACGCTGCGGGCATTGAGCTCAAGAGCGAGACCGACACCGAGGTTGTCGCGGCGCTGCTGGGTCTTGAGGTCTCGCGCGTGGGTGACCTCGAGCAGGCGTTTCGTAACGTCGTGAAGCGCCTGCACGGCACCTTCACCCTGCTCGCGATGCACCGCGACAACCCCGACACGGTCGTTGCCGCACGCCACAGCTCGCCACTCGTGGTGGGCCTTGGCGACGGCGAAAACTTCTTGGGCAGCGATGTGGCAGCATTCGTGGGTTACACGCGCCGCGCGGTCGCAGTTGACGAAGACAACATCGCGATCATCACCCCAGACGCTGTGCGCATCACCGACTTTGACGGCAACCCCGTTGAGTTCGAAGAGTACGAGGTTGCGTGGGACACCGAGGCCGCCGAAAAGGGTGGCTGGTCGTCGTTTATGGCGAAAGAGATCAACGAGCAACCCGAGGCAGTCGCAAACACCGTTCGCGGCCGCATCGTCGACGGGCACGTTGAGATTCCAGAGCTGAGCGCACTCGGTGCCGAGAAACTGCAGAACATCGACCGCATCGTGATCATCGCTTGCGGCACTGCCTCTTACGCTGGCCAGATCGGTGCATACGCGATCGAGCAGTGGGCTCGCGTACCGGTTGAGGTGCAGTTGAGCCACGAGTTCCGCTACCGCGACCCCGTGCTGACTGAGCGCACCATGGTGATTTCGGTGAGCCAGTCGGGCGAGACCATGGACACCATGATGGCAGTGAAGTACGCGAACGAGCGTGGCGTCACCACCGTCTCGGTCTGCAACACGCAGAGCGCCACGATTCCCCGCGAGAGCGACGCTGCCGTCTACACGCACGCAGGCCCAGAGGTTGCGGTCGCATCGACGAAGGCCTTCACCGCGCAGATCACCGCCCTCTACCTGATTGGCCTGCACCTGGGTCGCGTGCGCGGCACACTTTCGGCTGCAGACGAGGCTGCCGCGATCCTCGCCCTTGAAACCCTGCCAGCGGCGGTGAAAGAGGCGGTCGACACACACGAGCAGATCGCTCAGCTTGCGCACTGGATGGCCGACACCCGTTCGGTGCTGTTCTTGGGTCGTCACGTGGGCTTTCCGACCGCGCTCGAGGGTGCGCTCAAGCTTAAAGAGATCGCCTACATTCACGCCGAGGGCTTCGCCGCGGGCGAGCTAAAGCACGGCCCCATCGCGCTGATCGACCACGGCCAGCCGGTGTTCGTGCTCGTGCCGAGCCCGCGCCAGTCGCCCGTGATGCACTCGAAGGTCGTCTCGAACATTCAAGAGATTCGCGCCCGCGGTGCCCGCGTCATCGCGATCGTTGAGAAGGGTGACACCTCGGTGCTGCCCTACGCAGACGATGTAATTCGCCTGCCGCTCGTTGACGCGATCTTTGAACCGATCGTGCAGGTTGTGCCGATGCAGTGGTTCGCGCTTGAGCTCTCGACCGCAAAGGGTCTTGATGTTGACCAGCCGCGCAACCTCGCAAAGTCAGTGACGGTCGAGTAGCACTTTTGATCTTCGGCATCGGGGTTGACACGGTCGATATCGGGCGCTTCGAGCGCTCGATCGGCCGCACCCCGAAGCTACGGTCACGCCTGTTTACCGAGCGTGAACGCGAGCTGCCTATGTGGTCGCTCGCGGCCCGGTTTGCGGCGAAAGAGGCGCTGATTAAGGCGCTGGGCGACTCGCATGGCCTCGCCTGGCACGACATGGAGATTCTTCGCGACGAGGATCGCGCACCGTCGTTTGCGCGCCACGCCGCGCTGGCGCGTGAACTCACACGACTGGGTGCCGGCCGCATACACGTTTCGATGACCCACGATGCGGGGGTGGCTACCGCGTTTGTGGTGGTCGAAGCAGCGATGGGTCTGTCGCTCGCCGAAGCGACCGCGAACGGAGATGAGAAATGAGCACCAAACCGATGCGCATTGCCGAGATCTCGCTGTCCGCACTCAAAAGCAATGTGCGGCATCTTCGCGAGCACACCGGGGTCAATCTGATCGCGGTGATGAAGTCGAACGCCTACGGCCACGGCGCGCCGATCGTCGCGCGCGCAGCTCTCGAGGCCGGCGCGATGATGATCGGGGTCGCCGACGTTGACGAGGCGATTGCGCTCAGAAAAGATGGCATCGACGCACCCATTTTGTGCTGGCTGATTGGCCCGCGCGCAGATTTTGATGGCGCCGTCGAGCACTGCATTGAGGTGGCGGTGAGCCGCATCGAACAGCTCGAGGCGCTGGCCGCGGCCGCGCGTGAGCAGCAGTGCGTGGCGACCGTGCAGCTCAAGGTTGATACCGGTCTGAGCCGAAACGGGGCCAGTGAGGCCGATTGGGCGCCGCTCTTTTCGCGCGCGATCGAACTCGAGCGGGCCGGCCTGGTGCGGGTGCGCGGCGTGTTCAGCCACCTTTCGAACGCGGGCGAGGCGGCCGACGCCGCCCAGGGAGCACAGCTCGACTCGGCGGTAGAGCTGCTACGAAGCCTCGGCTGCGAGCCCGAGTTGATTCACCTTGCGGCCTCAGAGGCAGCACTGACCCGCCCGAGCCTGCACTACAACACCGTGCGCGTGGGCATGGCGATGTACGGCCTCAGCTCATTCACCGACCGCACCTCGGCCGATTTCGGCCTCACCCCGGTGATGACGCTGAAGAGCGAGCTCATCGGCCTTCGAGAGGCGCCAGCGGGAACGGGGGTTTCGTACGAGTACACCCACGTCGCCGAGCGCGACACCCTGCTCGGTCTTGTGCCGTTTGGGTATGCAGACGGCCTACCACGCGCGTTGAGCGGCACCGGCACAAACGTGATGGTTGCGGGCGTCGCATGCCCGATTGTTGGCCGCATTGCGATGGATCAGTGCGTCGTTGACCTCGGCGAACTTGTTGCACGAGGCATCTCAGTAGAGGTTGGCGACGAGGTTGTGCTCTTCGGCGACCCCGCTGCCGGGCTGCCCTCGGTCGACGACTGGGCGCGCAGGATCGGCACCATCAACTATGAGCTTGTTACTGACATTGGGCCGAGGGTAGCGCGCATTGCGGTCGAGTCTGGTCAGGTTGAGACCAAGCAGCAATCAACGACCCTGCATATCGCCGACCCCGACGCCATGCACGCGCTCGGCATTCGCCTCGGCAAGAGCTTTGTTGCCGGCGACCTCGTCATCCTGACCGGCCCGCTTGGCGCGGGCAAGACCACGCTGAGCCGCGGCATCGGCGAGGGCATGGGCGTGCGTGGACCGGTGACGAGCCCGACCTTTGTGCTTGCCCGTACCCACCCCTCGCTCGTGGGCGGTGCGCCGCTCGTGCACGTCGATGCCTATCGTCTGGCAGACGCTGCAGAGCTCGACGATCTCGATCTTGATTTCGAGGGCTCGGTCGTGATTGCCGAGTGGGGTGCGGGCCTCGTTGAAGAGCGCGGCAGCTGGATTGAGATCGTGATCGAGCGCCCCACAGGCGCGACAGCGGCAGCGACGCCCGCAGACGTCACCCTCGACAGCGACGCCGACGAAGACGTTGAGCCGCGCACGGTGACCATCACCGGCTACGGTCCCCGCTACAGAAACGGTGTGCTCTAGTGCTCACTCCTGCCGCAGAACTGCTTTCCACTGCGCCGAACGAGCGCGCCCTCGATGCCGCAGAGCTTGGCGATTACACGCTTCTTGCCATTGACACCGCGCTCGGCACAAGCGTCGCGCTTGGGTACGCCGGTCGCGTGTACGAGGTTTCGAGCGACGACTCGCGCGGTCACGCCGAGGTAATCGGCGGCCTGCTTGCCCGAGTCTTCGAGCTTGCCGGTGTGCCGTCGAACGCGGTAACTGGTGTAGTCGCGGGCGTTGGTCCGGGCCCCTTCACCGGCCTTCGTGTAGGGATCGCGGCGGCCCACGCCTTTGCGGTCGGCCGTGGCGTGCCGCTGCTCCCACTGCAAGGGCACGAGGCGGTTGCGCTCGCCACACTCGAGCAAGGTGCCGCCGCGCCCGACGTACGGGTTGTGCAAGACGCGAAGCGTCGCGAGCTGTTCGTCACCGAATACGCCGGCCTCGACTGGGCGGGCGTGCCCATGCGCGCGGCAGAGGCCCGTCTCGAAACCCGGGAGCACTTTGCCGAATCAGCCAGCGACATCTGGCCCGAGCGAATTCCCGCTGCCCGCTTGGTGCAGCTGGCAGCGAGACGCTTGGTTTCTGGCACCACTTTCGAAGAGGATCGCGCGCTCTACCTGCGCGCACCAGATGTGAAGCCCGCGGCCGCCGTGAAGCGGGTGTCGGTGTGAACGGTGACGCGAGCGGTGGGGAGGCTTCGGAACTGCGCGACGATCCATCCGCGACCGCTTCGCGGCCGCTCCCGCCAGACCCGGCCGGTCGCGCAGCTTCCGAAGCCTCCCCACCGCTCGCTCTGAGACCGGCAACCGAGGCAGATCTCGACGCGATCTGGGCCATCGAGAGCTCGGTGTTTGGCGCAGAGGCGTGGAGCCGCGACATGATGCGCGAAGAGCTCACCGCCGATCACCGGTGCTACCTCGCACTGACCGACGCCGAAGGCGTGATCCTCGGATACGGAGGCCTGCTGGCGGTAGGCGAAGAAGGCGACATTCAAACGATCGCGCTCGCGCCGGGCGCGCGCGGTGCGGGCCAGGGCCGCCGCCTTATGAACGCGCTGCTCGACGCGGGCGGTGAGCGCGGGGTGCGCGAGGTGTTTCTTGAGGTGCGCGCAGACAACCCCGTCGCTAGGTCGCTCTATGCGTCGCTCGGCTTCGAAGAGATCGGTGTGCGGCCGCGCTACTACCAGCCTGAGGGCGTCGATGCGATCGTGAACAAACTGCAGATGGAGAACCGACGATGAGCGCCGCAGAACCACTGGTACTGGGCATCGAGACGAGCTGCGACGAGACCGGTGTCGGCATTGTGCGCGGGCGCACGCTGCTCGCAAACACGATCGCCTCGTCGATGGACGAGCACGCGAGGTACGGGGGAGTCGTGCCCGAGGTTGCGGCGCGCGCTCACCTCGAGGCGATGCAGCCGACGCTTGAGAAGGCGATCGCCGATGCGGGCGTGAGTTTTGACGAGCTCGACGCGATCTCGGTGACCTGCGGGCCCGGGCTCGCAGGCGCGCTGATGGTCGGGGTTTCTGCCGCGAAGGCACTCGCGGTGTCGCTAAATAAGCCGCTCTACGCGGTGAATCACCTTGTGGGGCACGTTGGGGCAGATCTGCTGCGCGGCGAGGGGCTGCGAAGCGTCACCGGTATCGAGGGCGAGATCGGCGAGCTCGAGCTGCCGACCGTCGCGCTGCTTGTGTCTGGCGGTCACACCTCGCTGCTGCTCGTGCGCGATCTCATCAGCGATGTCGAGATGCTCGGCGAGACCATCGATGACGCCGCTGGCGAGGCCTTCGACAAGGTTGCGCGATTGCTCGGGCTGCCGTACCCGGGTGGGCCGCAGATCGACCGCATGGCAGCCGAGGGTGACCCACAGGCGATCAGGTTTCCGCGCGGGCTCACGAAGGCGAAAGACCTCGAACGGCACCGCTACGACTTCTCTTTCTCGGGGCTGAAGACCTCGGTCGCCCGTTGGGTCGAGCAACGCCAAGATGCGGGTGAGTCCGTGCCGGTAGCCGATGTTGCGGCGAGCTTTCGCGAGGCCGTTGCCGATGTGTTGACGGCGAAGGCGCTTGCAGCCTGCGCCGACCTCGGTGTGCCCAGGCTGTTGCTCGGCGGTGGCGTCGCGGCGAACGCGCGCGTGCGCGAGCTTGCGGCAGAGCGCTGCGCCGCGCAGGGCGTCGAACTGCGGGTGCCACCGCTCTCGCTCTGCACCGACAACGGCGCGATGATCGCCTCGATCGGGGCGCAGTTGGTCGCCGCTGGCCATGCGCCTTCATCGCTCGACTTCGGCGCCGACTCCACCCTGCCGGTGACCGAGGTACAGGTGCGGTGATCCTCGCTACGCGACGAAGCGTTCGCGCAGTGCCACAAGCGTCTCGTCATCTAGGCTGAGCCCGCGCGAGAAGTAGCCTTCGAGGGTGCCATAGCGCGCCTCGATTTCTTCGAGGGTCGCATCGAGATAGCTCGCCTGCACCCCAAACGCGGCCTTCAAGAGTTCGGGGTCGACACCCTGCGCAGCGGCCGCCTCGATAAGTGGGGCAAACGCGGGCAGCAGGTCGTCGTTGGTCTGCAGGTAGTCGGCGTGCACGGTCTCTTCGTCGGCACCAAAAAGCATCAGCAGTGATGCGGCTGCCCAACCGGTTCGGTCTTTGCCGGCGGTGCAGTGAAACAGCGCGGCTCCATCACGAGCCGGATCAGCGAGCCCGAGAAACAGGTCGCGATATGCTGCGAGAGCAGACGGCAGGCGAATGAAGTCACGGTATGACTCGGTGAGCATCTGCTGCACGGCCCCGTCGCCGAGCAACTCATTCACTGCCCCGGGAGCGCCACGCAGTTTGCCAATCACCGCAGCGACGCTCAGCTTGCCATCAGCCAGCACATCGAGGTGCACGAGCCTGGTCGACTCTGGCAGTCGGTCGGGCTCTGCCGCCCGCTCGTCTTCGGTGCGCAGGTCGTAGACGGTGCCAACTCCGAGGTCAGAGACGGCGCGCCTATCGGCGTCGCTCAGTTCGGCGAGTGAAGCCGAACGAAACACCTGCCCGCTTGCAAACACGCCGCCAGCGACGGGCAGGCCGCCCAGGTCGCGCATATTCGGAGCGGTGGAGAGAACGACGCGGCGGTCGAGTGTCGGCTCGGGCAATGTAACTCCTTCGAGAACGCGGGTGCTGATTCGAAGCTATCAGTGATGCTTCTGTGGGCGTGCACGCGGCAGAATAGACGGGTGATCGCAGAGACTTTTCATCTTCCGCTTGCCGTAGACCTGGTCGCGGTGGGCGTGGGCAGCCTGCAGGGCGCGCTGTACGCCGCGGGCTTCAAGCGCATCGATCTGCTCGGTGTCGCGATTATCGGCATTGTGACCGGCATCGGCGGCGGTTTTCTGCGCGACATATTGCTGAACGTGCCACCCGCACCCTTCACGAACAACCTCTATCTGATCGTTGCGATCGGGGCCGCGTTCATCGGCATGCTGCTGCCGCGATTGCTGCGTCGAGTCGACCCCGCGATTACGCTGCTCGACGCGCTCAGCGTCGGTATGTTCGCGGCGATCGGCACAACAAAGGCGCTCGCGCTGGGGCTGCCGGTCGCACCCGCGCTCTTTATCGGTGCCCTCTCGGCAGTCGGCGGTGGCGTGGTGCGCGACATCATCTTGAACATTCCGATCGCTTTGATGCACGTGGGATCGCTCTACGCCGTCGCCGCCCTCGCGGGTGCGGCGGTGCTGACTGTGCTGATCCTCGTCTTTGATGTGCCGGTCATGATTGCGGGCACCGTGTGCGTTATTGTGACCACGCTGCTGCGCTTGCTCGCGGTGCGCTTCGGCTGGAGCCTGCCCGAGCAGCGCGCGCTGAGCAGGCTGCAGCTGCGTCGCCAGCGCGAGGTTGAGGCGGCTATCGAGGAGGCGCTGCATACCGGCCTGCTCACCATGCCGATCACGCTGCCCGGAGACGACGAACAGGAGCCGAAGAAGGCGCCTTAGCTCTCAGAACAGGGTCGGCGCCTCGGGCAACCCCGGGGCCTGCGAAGCGGCCGCAAGCGCTGAGGCTTCGCGCGCAGCCTCAACCGAGAACACCCGCTCTTCGCGCCCACGCTCGAGGCCGAAGCGCCTGATGATCGGCCTGATGCGAGCCGCGAGCTCCATGCGGTACTGCTGTGGCGCGCGCGTGCTGGCGCCGGGGTAGAGCGCGCGATACGCGGGCACGAGATCGGGGTGCTCGCGACCGAGCCACTCGAAGAACCACGGCTTCACGTGCGAGCGCAGGTGCAGCGGCCCGTACATCACAGAGCTTGCCCCCGCCTCACGAATCTCATAGAGCAGTCGGGTTAGCTGCGACACTGAATCGGTGAGGTGTGGAAGCACGGGCATGAGAAACACCTGCGGTGCAAAGCCGGCCTCGCGCGCTGCTGCGATCGTGTTGAGACGCGCGCGGGTGCTCGGGGTGCCAGGTTCGACTGACTGCTGCAGGTCATGGTCGGCGATGGCGATCGACATGGCGAGTGACACATCAACTCGCTGATGCATTTCGGCGAGTTGCGCGAGGTCGCGACGCAGCAGCGTACCTTTTGTGAGAATCGAGAGAGGAGTGCGCGTGCGGCCGAGCGCCTCGATGATGCCCGGCATAAGCGCATAGCGACCCTCTGCTCGTTGGTAGGGGTCTGTGTTCGTGCCGAGCGCGACGTATTCGCCCTGCCAGCTGGGCTTCATGAGCTCACGAGAGAGCACCTCTGCGACGTTAACTTTCACCACGATTTGGGAGTCAAAGTCTTTGCCTGTGTCGAGATCGAGGTAGCGGTGCGAGCCGCGCGCGAAGCAGTAAACGCAGGCGTGCGAGCAGCCTCGGTAGGGGTTGATCGTCCAGCTGAACGGCATTGACGAAGCACCTGGCACCTTGTTGAGTGCACTCTTTGCGAGCACCTCGTGAAACACCATTCCTTTGAAGTCTGGCGATCTCACCGTGCGCAGATGGCCGGGCATGGCCGCCATTTCGGCGAGCCCGAGCCCGGGCAGCGCGCTCTGCTTTTCGCGCGTTGCGGTGACGCTCTGATCGCTCCATCTCATGCAATTCATTCGAACATATCTTCGAATGAATTGCAAGATTTGAGGTGTGTCGAGCACGACCGCGCGTATTCTCGCGCAAGATTCGGGTCAAAAATGCCCAGTGTTCACGGGGCATGACTGGGTGTTTTTGACCCGAATTTCAGCGGGTAGGGGTAGGCCGAGTGAGGTCGCCGCGCGGCGAGAGGTCGCTACGCGCGCGCTCGCATCGCGTGGCAGCTTGCGCGTATCGGCGAGTCTGTGGCGCAAGTTCAGTAGTTTTCCGGATGTGCGCCAAGCTGTCTCGGCGACTCTTGAAACAGCGGCTGGCAACGTGGCCACGCTGCGGTGAATACTGAGGAGCATCACATGAACGACGCAAAGAAGCGCACCGGGTATCTCTGGAACACGCTGTATGGATGGGTCGATACGGGCTCGGGCGGGTTGTTTCCTGCAGACCCCGCGTCCGGGCTGCAGCCGATCTCACATCACCTGGCGCACCCCGATACAAAACGCCGCTTACACGAACTCGTTGTGGCCTCGGGCTTGATAGACCATCTCGTTGAGCTGACCGCAACGCCGGCTACTCGGGAAGACGTATTGCGAGTGCACGATGCGGCCCACGTGGATCGGATAGTCGCAGAAGGTGCCTTGCCAAAGGGGGGTGACGCTGGTGACGGGGTGTCTCCTTTTGGTCAGGGTGGCGATAAGATCGCGTTTCTCGCGGCAGGCGGGGCGATTGAGGCCACTCGCGCCGTGGTAAGCGGCGAGGTCGATCGGGCCTACGCGCTGATCAACCCGCCGGGTCATCACGCGGAGCGCGCGACAGGGCGGGGGTTTTGCATCTTTAACAATGTTGCGGTCGCAGCCACGTACGCGCTCGAAGAGCTCGGGCTTGAGCGGGTCGCTATCGTGGATTGGGATGTGCACCACGGAAATGGTGCTCAAGATATTTTCTGGGACTCCACGCGAGTGCTCAATATCTCGCTCCACCAAGACCGCTGCTTTCCCTCGGATTCAGGGTTCCGTGATGAGAACGGTGGCGATGGTGCGGAGGGATACTCGCTGAACGTGCCCCTGCCTCCGGGTGGCGGTGACGCCGTGTACGAATATGCACTTGAGCAGGTAGTGGTTCCCGCACTTGAAGCTTTCGAGCCGCAGCTGATTCTCGTGCCGTGCGGGTTCGATGCCGCGATCCTCGACCCACTTTCACGAATGATGGTTCGCGTGAACGGGTTTCGCCGAATGACGCAACTCATTGTGGACGCGGCAGAGCGTCTGTGCGACGGGCGCATCGTGTTTTTGCAGGAGGGTGGGTACAGCCCCTATTACGTGCCTTTCTGCGGGCTTAGCGTGATTGAGGAGCTTGCCGGGGTTTCCACCGGAATGACCGAAGCCTATGAGCCTATTGTGAGTGCCATGGGTGGTGACGAGTTGCTGGCGCACGAGCAATCTGCCGTCGATGCGGCGGGCGAACTGATCATGCGGATTGGCCAGCGGTCAGAGGGCTAACCCAAACACCTCATCGACGGGGCAGAGCGTCGGATCGGGAAGTACTGAGGCCGTGGTGATCATGTGCACCACGGCCTCTACCCGATTGCGTGCGCCAAGCTTATGGCGCGCGTTGAGCACGTGAGACTCGACCGTGCGCCGGCTGACCCGTAGGCGCGCGGCAATCTCGGCATCGCTGAGCCCTGCGCATACGAGGCTCATGGTCCGCAACTCCTGCCGGGAGAGATGGTGAAAACTCGCCGGCTCCGCATGTGCAACGCTGATCGCAATGTCGCCGCGTAACCCAATTCGGCGGATCTCAATTCTCGCAACCTCGTGTGGCAGCTCCCAGATATGCCGAACCGACGCGAGCCCGCTCTCTCGAAACTGCTGCAGATGTTCCAGAAATGCGTCGCTGTTAAGAAACGAAGGGAGTGTCGTAAGTGTACCCTCCGAACCGAGGTGCGCGTCAGTAATGACGCGCCAGGTTGGCGCCTCTTGCGAAGAGAGCGAGAGCGCGAATGAATTGGCAGGTGCTTCTGGGAGAGTGCTCTGTGCAGCACCTAGGGTGAGCGCGGCGAGCATCCCACGAACGCCCGCTGCGGCGAGGCGCGCTTGCCGGGTAAACCCGGTCTCTGCGCGAGCCGAGAAGTGGGCGATGCCAACGTAGCGATCCCCCGTGAAAAGCTCCATGCTTATTCCGTCTCGAAACCCACCTGCGCCCAGGTAGTCTCGAAAGATCGGAGACGCAACAAAATCTTCGCGAACCTCAGCTCGTACCGAGCTGATCGCGGGAGGCAACCCGTCGTTAGGGCTGAGTGCATTGGTAAACCCGAGGCGGTACTTTTGTGTGAACAGATGCTGCAGCGCCCATGCTTCGGCAGAAGCGTAGCCGACTCGCAGCACTTCATGAATTTCGCCGTGTTTGGGTTCGTGGCGAAGTAGCTGAACTGCGTCGAACGGCAGGATCGAACTGAGCTCGGTAACTGCGGCAGCAAGGATCGCATCATCTGTCGGCGCGATCAATGCGGGCATGCTGTCACGCTAACCTAGGCGCTGCGCTCTTCGGTGCCCGCGTCTTCTTCGATAACCGAACCGGCAGCCGACCACGGAAAGTCGATCCACTGGTCGGTCGCCTTCCACGCGTAATCTGGCTGAATCACGGTGGTCGGCTTGGTGTAAATGGTCACCGAGCGCACCACGGCACCCTCGGCCTCGAGCAGTTCGACGGCAAGCTTCAGAGTGCGGCCGCTATCGGCAACGTCATCAACGAGCAGCACGCGGCGGCCGTTCAGGTAGTCGAGATCGAGCGTGGGCGGCAGCACCTCGGGTGCGTCGAGCACCGTGCCGATCCCGGTATAAAACTCAACGTTCAGCGCGCCGCAGTTCTTTGAACCGAGCCCGTAAGCGATTGCGCCGGCCGGCAGCAGCCCACCGCGTGCGATTGCAACGACCACCTCGGGGGCAAAGCCGTCGGCGACGATCTTGCGAGAGAGTTCGCGGGTGGCATCGCCAAACCCGTCCCAGGTCAGTACTTCGCGCGCTTCGGTCATGCGTTGGCCCCTTCGTGTGGTGAGACTATCGAGTGTACCGCCAGCGTGGCTGGGCAACTGTCGTGCGCTGGGGTGAGCAATGCGCCACGAGGATCGCCAGTCGTGAGACACGGTGATCCTCGTGGCGCATAAAAATGCTACTGCGTGCAGAACTTCGCTTCGGCGGCCTCTGTCGCGGCCACGTGCCCAGCGGTGAGGTTAAGATCCATTGCAGTGCCGAGCTTCATGTGCTCGATGTAGGCGCGAATTGCGTCGGCGTCGGCGCCGGGGCCGAGAAGCTGAGCCAGCGCCTCTTGCGCGGCGTACCACTCGGCGTCATCCATGAACTCGCCGGTCGAGTTGTTGAGCTCGCGAGCGAGATCGCATGCAGGCCACTCGGCGAGAATCTTCTCGGGCGTGTCGAGCAACTGTGCGGGGCCGGCCTCGGGCTCGACCTGATCTGTGCCGAACTCTTCGAGGCTCTGCTCGTACTCTTGCGCTTGCGAGAGGCCCGCGCCTGCAGCGGTAACTGCGACGGCGCCGAACACGAATGTGATGAGCAGGCTGAAGATGATCGCGAGCAGGCCTGCCGCGGTGCCGATGTACCCGAGAATCGTGCCGGCGAGGGCGAGACCGCGCCCGCCCTCGCCAGTGCGCTTAATCTTGCTCAGCGCCATGTGGCCGGTGACGATGCCCGCGGGCGCGATGACGATGCCGAGGATCAGCGCGATGATGGCCAGGCTGTTCGTCGGGGGCGACACGGGGGCCGCGGCTGGCTGGCCGTAAGGGTAGGGTTGCCCGGGCGCCTGCGGGTAGGGCTGGCCCGCCTGTGGGTAAGCCTGCTGCGGTTGCTGCGGGTACGGCTGCTGAGGCTGGTTGTTTGGTCCGGGGGGATACTGATTCGTCATTTGGCTCATGCCCTCTTCAGGTCGGGTGTGCGTCAAATCAACAGTAACAAAGCAGCCGCAGCCGCATCGATAGGAGAGCTGGTTTTGTGTGTGTGAGAGAGAGCAGGCGTACCATTGTGCTGCGCAGGTGGCGTGCTGAGGTCGGAGGCATCTCATGAAACAAGACATCATTATCGCGGTATATCTTGTGCTGATGGGCGCGATTATCGTTGCAACCGACGTGCTGTTTCTACGCGACCACTTCTGGGCCAGACTTGGCACGAACGTCGGCATCGTAGTGCTATTCGCTGCCGTGTATCTGCTGTTCTTGCGCAATCTCTTGAAGTAGTGGCTGTGCGCGAGTAAGCCCGCCCTGCGTGTAGCGTTGCGCGTATGAATACCCTGCCCGTGCTGCGCCCTGACCGACTGCCGCTGCTGCCCGCCGCGGGAGCGCTCGTGGCCGGATGGCTTTCGCTCACTCCGTCGTTGTTGCCACGCGACGCGGTGTTTCAGGGGTTGCTGGCGGCGGTCTCTGCGCTGCTCGGGTACGGCGTCTTTGCTGCGATTGGCTGGGCGTTGTACGCGTTGGGGCTGCGGTTGACAGCGGCTCGACAGAGGCTGTTCTGGCGCATCTTTGTGGGCACCGCGATCGTCGGCACCGGTGCGATGCTGTGGCTTGCCCATGTCTGGCAGCAGGAGCAGCGCGTGAACGTTGGCATGCCGCAGGCTTCTGGCGCTGATCCCTTCGTTGCGCTGCTCGTTGCTGCGGCCGTGTTCGCAGTGCTGCTCGTGGTCAGCAGGGCTGTGCGGGCGCTCGCCGCCTGGGTCGGTCGCCAGATCGCGCGGGTGTTGCCCGCGAAGGTTGCGGCCGCGCTCGGCCTTGTGATCGTGCTCTGGGTTTCGTTTGCCTTTGTGAATGACGTTGCCGTGGGGCGCGTAGCCGAGCGCCTCGACGGCTCGTTCGCCCTGGTCAACGATGAGTTCGCAGCAGATACTGCGCCACCGACCATGGCTGAGGTCTCTGCGGGCCAGGGGTCGGCAGTTTCGTGGCAGAGCCTCGGCCGCCAGGGGCGCATTTTCATCGCAAACACTCCAAACGAGGCAGACATCGCTGAGTTCTTTGCACGCAACAATCTCGACGAGAGCGAGGTTGTGCAGCCGATCCGCGTGTACGTGGGCACCGGCACGACCGAAGTGGGCATCGAAGCGACGCTGACCCAGCGGGTTGACACTGCGGTGGCCGAGTTGAAGCGTACCGGTGCCTTCGAACGCAAGGTGTTGAACGTCGCAACGGGCACCGGCCGAGGCTGGGTGAACGAGAACCAGGCGCGCGCCCTCGAATATCTCTGGGGTGGCGACACTGCAACCGTGAGCGTGCAGTATTCGCACTTGCCGAGCTGGATGTCATATCTCGTCGACGCACAACGCGCTCGCGAAACCGGGCGGGCGCTCTTCGACGCAGTGTATGACTACTGGTCGACGCTGCCTGAGACTGAACGCCCGAAGCTGGTAGTGAGCGGCGAGAGTCTGGGCTCGTACGGCAGCGAAGGTGCTTTCACGGGCGCGAGCGATCTTGCCGCGCGCACGGATGGCGCGCTCTGGGTGGGACCAACTGCCAACAACGAGCTGTGGCAGGGGTTTACTGAGCAGCGCGAGGGGGAGTCTCCCGTGTATCTGCCGGTATACGGCGGCGGTGAGACCGTACGCTTTTCGGCCGATGGGATTGCCTGGCCCGGTGAGGATGCCTGGGCCGCCCCTCGCGTAGGCTACCTGCAACACGCAAACGACCCGGTAACGTGGCTCGATTTCGGTGCCACGTTCACCAGACCAGATTTCTTGCGCGAGGATCGCGGCCCGGGGGTGCCAGCGCAGATGGTCTGGCTTCCGGTGATTACAACCCTGCAGCTTGCCGTAGATCAGCTCGCATCAGGGGTTCCTGCTGGGCAGGGGCACGAGTTCGGGCAAGCCCCGGTGTATGCCTGGGCTGAGATTCTCCCGCCGGAGGCCTGGCCCCAATCAGCGACCGAGTCGCTCGCGGAGTGGCTCGCAGAGCTGCGCCTCAGCGACCTCGGTAGCACCTCATCAAGCGAGTGAGGCGGTCCCGCGCCGCTCGACAGATTAGGGGTGCTGACTCGCATCTACTTGAACTTCTGCGGGTGTGGAAGGCATCGCGGTTACAGCTGGCTTCTTGAATGACCCGATCCAGATGAGCAGCAGCCCGAGCAGTGCCCACCCGCTCAGCACGAGCCACGGAAACGTCGTGCTTGCATCAGGGAAGTACGAGAGCGTGCGCAGCAGCGTCAGGCCCGCCCCGGGTGGGAACCACTGACCGATCGCACCCCACGAACCCACAAGGAACTCGGGTGGCAGGGCGGCGCCTGAAATCGGGTTCGCGAAGAAGAACATGAGCACCGCGCCGAGGCCGAGGCCGGCAAGGCCGAGCACACTGTGCAGGCCGACGATCGTCGCCGAGATCGCGCCGATCGAGAGGGTGATTGCGAGCGCGTTCAGTACATAGTTGCCCTGGAGCGCACCGAACCAGCCCTCGAGAATGGCCGAGAGCGCAGCGCCGGCAGCGAGCGTGTAGACGATGAGCGCCACGAAGCGGCGGCGGCTGCCGTGAATTGCGGTTGAGATGATCATTGCGCCGATCATGCCGCCCATCACCAGCGGGAGCGCGGCAGCGGCGAGGCCGGCACCGCGGGGATCCGCTTCGGAAAATGGTGCGATGTCGGTGACGGTGACCTTGGTGTCTGGCATTTCGAAGGTGCTGGGCAGGTGGGCGGCGCTGGGTGCCGCTCCGGGCGCAGCGGCGGGAGCCTGGCCCGACATGACCGCACCAAGCGTGTCGATGAGCTGCTGCACCTGCTGTTCGACGCCAGCGTTCACTCGCTCGGTGAGCTGCGCCTGCATTCCGTTTGCCATGCCCTGGAGCATCTGTGCGACGGCAGAGTTTGCGGCTGTCGCGATCAGTATCTCGGGTGCGGTGAAGCTGCCCGCCGTCTGCTCGCCGAGCACGATGGCGCCGTAGACCTCGCGCTGCTTGATGGCTTCGACGGCAGCGTCACGATCGTCAAAGTTCGTGAGCTCGATGGCACCGTCTGACTGATCCGAGATCTGTTCTTCAACCTGCGAGACCTGCTCGGCAGAGCCGACGACGCCGATGGGCAGGCCGTGCGGTTTCGAAGTGATTGACGGCCATGCGAAGGCCAGCAGCACCACGCAGACGACCGCGGCGGCCGCGAGCGCGAGGGCGATTGCCCTGCCGAATGATGAGGGCGGGTTTGTCGGAGTGGAAGCCTGCACGGGGTGGCCTTTCGAAGAGCGGGTGCGTTGCGCCCGCGAGATCCTCGAATTCGAATTTGAACTCGATCGCAGCAAGAATAACTTGATTCAAATTTAAACTCAACTCCAGATGCGGCTACACTTGCCGCATGCCCGAAGCGATCACCCCCACCGAATTGGCTGCGTATGCCACGCTCAAACGGGCCATAGTGTCGATCCGTCTCAACTTGGGCAAGCAGATGCAGCAACTCGGCGGCATTTCGCTCGTGCAATTCGAGATTCTGTTTATGCTCGAGCAATCACCTGACGGCCTGCGCATGCACGAACTTGCCGAAGCGGTTGGGGTGACCCGCAGCGGTCTCACTTATCAGATCGGGCAAATGGAGCAAGCCGGCTGGGTGCAGCGAATCGGCAGCCCGACGAACGCGCGCGCCGTCACCGCAACGCTCACTGACGCGGGTCTCGAACGAGTCGCTCGTCTGCAAGAGCAGCACCTTGAGTTTGTGCGAGAGCGCGCCTTTGGGCTGCTCAGCGAAGACGAACTTGCAATGATGACGTCGATTTTTCGGCGCATCGCGGCGGGTGCCTCGGGGGAGTAGCTTGAGCGGGCGGCCCGCACCCTTCGACAAGCTCAGGGGCGGCCACCCAGGTGCTACCTTGCTTGCGTGGCTTTGCGACGTAGCGCAATCACGCTCGCACCGAGCACCAGTAGCGCAGCGGCCCCGAGCATCAGGGGCGCGGGATCATCCCCGCCCGTGCGTGACAGACCCGTGCCGGGGTTGGTGGTCGCGTCAGCGGTGACCACCACATGCACGGTCGCCGCACTACGCAGCGTGAATGGCTCGAAGGCGACGAAGCGCAACTCAACCTCGTGGGCGCCCACACCGAGGCCCGCGAGCACGATGTCGGCCTGGCCGTTCTCGACCCCGAACGGTTCGCCGAGGGGCTCGTCGCCAACGAACGCCTGCACGTAGCCGTCGACAGGATCTCCCTCGGCCGCGGGAGCCGCGGTGCGTGTGGCTAGCTCGAGAGCATCTTCGGCAATCGTGGCACTGACTCGCACCGTTGCCGGGCGGCTCGGTGTGCCGCTGAGCTGCGTGTGTGCCGGGGTAAGCACCGTATCGATGCCGAGCACCTGCAGGGTGGTTTCGCCCTCGGTGCTTTGCGATCCCGCAAAACCCGGTGCGGGCACGAAACGTGCCTGTACCTCGTGCTGGCCGAGCGTGAAACCGCTGCCCTCAATCTCGAAGCGCGCTTCGCCATCGCCAAATTCTGGGTCGTCATCGAGCCCGGTGGGTGTCGACAGCACCACTTCGCCGTCAAAGAGGATTTCGAGCTCGCCACGGGGGTCTTCAGCGTGAGCAGGGTCCATATTCGTGACGGTCGCGGTGAACGTGACCGATTGGTCGGCCCTGGTCACGCTTCTCGATTGCTCGAGTGTCGTCTGCGTCGCCACATCGGTCACGGTAATCGCCCTTGCCGGCGACGTTGACAGTGCGAAATTGCCTGCTGAGTCACCGAGGTAGGCAACCGTGAGCTCGGTGGTGCCCGGCGGCGCGACGACGCCCTCGAAGGTAGCGGTACCTGCGCCAGCGCTTGCGCCTGCGACAGCAACGAGGTCGACGTACATGAGCGGGGTGCCGTCTGCGAGCAACACGGCGCTGCCGTCAAAGCCCGAGCCGATGCCCGTTTGATTCACCGTTGCCTCGACGTCGAACGGCTCGAACGCGGTGACTTCTGACGGAGCGCTCGTGATGGCGGTCGTGGTCGGTGCGCGCTCGATCACAATCTCGAGTGTGTTGCTTGCCGATGGCAGTGAGCCGCCATCGCTCGCGCCTTCGCCGCTCGTGCCCGGATACTTCGCCCTGACGAGGTGGGTGCCTACGGGCAACTGTGTGGGCAGGGAAAAGAAAAAGTACCCTTCGGTGATGTTGGGTATGATCACTATCGCAGCCTGTTCAGCACCGTCGATCTCGAACGCAACCATTGAGGTGAACATCGAGAGCGATGCCCCGCTTGGCGTGACTTTTGAAGTGAGCACCGCGATGTCGCCGTAGTGGGTTGGGGTGCTCGCGAGCGCGATAGTCGTCGTAGTCGAGACCGGGTCGGGGGTTGGCGGGACCGGTGTCGGGTCGGCTTCGGGCGTGCCATCATCGTCGGCCGTCGCATCACCCGGTGTGGCGGGGTCTGGCGTTGGCTCCGGCGCTGTGACTTCAAAGGTCACGGTCGCCGATGCGGTTGGCTGGTAGTCGCGACTCGTGTCGTACTGCGACTGCCAATATGACACCGTCAGTGTGTGCGTGCCCACGTTGAGCTGGGTCTTTGGGGCCGTCCCAGTCGGAACCGAGATTGTTTGGTCGCCGCTCGTCGTTTTGAACAGCCGGTAGGTGTCCTTTCCCATCTGCCAATCACCCTCGGTGATCAGAATTGATCCACGCAGCGGTGCGTTCGGTACTCGGGTGTCTGCGGTGCGCACTCGAAGCGGCAGGTCTTGCCCCAACTGCACCTTGATCGGGGCGTTCGCCTTGATTGTCGTGGTCACGGGAACAAAAATCTTCGCGGTGCCAGGGGCAGCAAGCGGGCCAAAGTAGTCGTGCATGTCTTCGGGGCGCTGCGCATCACTATCAATCTGCAGCCCGGGTACACCGCTCTTCACCCAGTTCATGCCGGCTCCACCACCGGACCCGCCTGCGTAGTGCTGAAACTTGCGGCCGCCGCCACCGCCAGTGCCGCTTGCGGGCCAACCGCCTCCTCCGCCGCCTCCGCCTCCGCCGCCGGTGAAGTAACCGGCGTTGCCACCGCCCGTGCCGCTCTTGCGGTAGCCCGCAAAGCTCGGCTGATCCTTGCCGTTCTCACCAATTGCGCCGGGAGTTGACCCCTGGCCAGCGGTCGCACCACTCACGCCGCCGCGGTACAGGGCCGCGCCCTCGCCTCCAGAAATATGGGTGAACGAGCCCTCCGGCTTATTCAACCCCTTGTAGCCGCCCGCCGCCTCAAACGCCGTGGTCAGATCCTTGATGCCGATATTCGGCTTGCCGCTGTAGCCGCCGCCCCCGCCGCCGCCCGCCGCCACGGCGATCAGCTCGCCGTTCAGCTTGACGGCACCAGCGCCCCCGCCCCCGCCGCCATGGCTGCCGCTCAAGCTACCCTTGCCACCGGTGCCACCGTTGATGAAACCTTTGCCACCGTCGCGCTTGTCGTTCTTGCCGGTGGCGTGCTGGCCCGCATAGACAGTGAGTACGTCGCCGGTTTTGACCGGCACACGCACGGCAAAGTCGGCACCGCGGCCACCGTTCGCACCCCACGTACCGCCGCCCGTGCCACCGCGCAGGCCGACGACCACGACCGAGACGCCCGCTGGCACGGTCCAGTTGCTGCCGCTCGGGCTCGTGAACACGAACTCCTGTCCCACGAGTGAGCTGTTTTCTGGCTCTGCGGCGCTTGCGAGCGAGGCGTTGCCGGGGGAGAGCGTCAGGCCGCCGAGAGCGAGCGCTGCGGCAAGCGCCATGCCGGTGCCGCGCAGTGCACGACTGATCGATCGAGGCTGATGCACTGGCGTAGTGGGGATCATCTTCGGATTGTAAAACCCGGGGCCTGGATTTTGACGGGCGCAGTGGGGCCAACGCGCAGACTGCGTGATTTCTGCGCGCATTGCCTGTTGCGGGGGTTTGCTGGCAAAGTAAATACCAAGGGTAGAGGGAGCCACCAATGAACGATCCACTGAGCCAAATTATTGCGTTCGTGCTGATGAATTTCACCGCGACCTTCACTGTGGTTGGCCTGGTCATCGCCGTCGTGATCATCGCTGTGCGAAAACGAAAAGGGTACGACCTTTGGGTGACGTTGCTCAACTGGTTCTTGCTCGTTGGCATCGGCATCACTTACATCTACAACGGTATTATGCACACGGTATTTGGTGACCTTTCAGCCTCACTCATCGGCTGGGAGAACAACGGGTTTCAGGCCGAGGTTGGTTATGCAAGCCTCGGCATGGGCATCGTTGGTGTGATCGCTGCATCGAAGCGACTGCCGATGAGTGCGAAGTTTCTGGCGTTGGTCGTGCCGGCCTGCTTCCTGTGGGGTGCGGCGGCAACGCACATCGTCGACATCGTGCAGAACGGCAACTACTCGTCTCACAACGCTGGCACCGTGCTCTACACCGACATCATCATTCCGGTTGTCGGGTTTGCGCTGTGGTTCGCGGCGCTGGCAGCGCGTCGCAGCGGTGCTGCCCGCAAGGTTTTCGAAGAGGATCGCCTGGCCTGATCCCACGCCAAGCTAATTAGGCGGGTTTGTGGCTTAGCTCGAGGGCGCGGCGAAGCAGTGATCGAAACGCGTCGAGGTCGAGGCCTTCGAGCTTCTTAAAGGTGAGCGCGCTGGCTCCGACCTTCACGTTGCCGAGAGTGGCCGCTCGATTGCGAACCAAGTATTCGCCGCTTTCGACCGCGTTCACATACACGCTCAGATGCTGCTTCTGCGCGGCCAAGCCGATGAGCATCCACTCGACCTGCTTGCCCCTTGGGCGCGGTTGCAGGAGGGTGCCATAGCCGATGATGCGCTGTTCTGTGCCACCCCAGAACACACCCTCCCAGAGCACGCGCTCGCAACCAAACAGCTCTGCGTGAATCAGCGCGTCGAGCTCGGCAAGATCGCTAGCTCTTGGTTCTTCGAACGAACGGAGAAACTCGTCGACCGAGGTGTCTGTTCGTTTCATGGTTTGAGCGCCCTCGTAGCAATGTAGGCGGGAAAGTATTTTGCCGTGATGTCGTCGTGGTGCGGGCCCTCAACAAGGTGGGTGAGCGCGAAGCCCGCTGCGAGCTGCCCTCCGATCTGCTCGGTGAGCGAGTGACTGTATTCGAGCGGCCCGGCGGCCTGGGCCGCGAGCCGCTCTGCCTCGGGCAGGTCGGTGGTGCGAAAGGGCAGTGGATGGCGAGCGATCAACTCGCCCCGATCGAGGGCTGCCTCATCGAAGATGAAGATGTCTGGGTTCATAAAGCCGGTGAGCAACAGCCCTCCCGGGCGCAGCACGCGAAAACATTCTCGCCACACCGGTGCAAGGTCTGGGCAGAACACGTTTGAGACCGGGTTGAACACTACATCGAAGCTGTCGTCTTCGAATGCGCTGAGATCGCGCATATCCCCAAGCGCAGTGCGAATATGCAGGCCGTCGCGTGCCGCCACCTCTTCATCGCGGAGGAGCTGCTTCGGTGAGTTATCGAACACGGTAACCTCAGCGCCGGCAGCAGCCAAGATCGGGCCCTGCTGGCCGCCGCCCGAGGCAAGGCACAACAGGCGCGTACCACTCAGCTCAGCGGGAAACCACTCGCGCGGCACCGCCTCGTAGCCGATCAGCACGACGCTCCAGTCACCCGCGCGAGCGCGAGCCACCGTCTCTGCGTCGACAGGCCGAGACCACTCGTTACCGTCATCTACCAGGCGATCCCACGCGATGCGATTGTGGGCGACGGGATCAAAGTTCTTTGCGGCCATGCTGCATTGTTTCATGTTTGCCAGTGCGAGGGTACCCGGTAACATTTCGCCGTCAACAGCAAGGGGCCTCCACCACCGAAGCGATGAAGACCCCTTGTTAGATGATCAGTGCCCTCGGAGGGATTCGAACCCCCGACCTTTGGTACCGGAAACCAGCGCTCTATCCCCTGAGCTACGAAGGCGAGCAGTAGATCACCGCACCAGCCTAGCGCAAGCGCGATGCACGCTGTGACCGCCCTGGCCTCAGCCCGCCTGCAGGGTAGTGCTGAGGGTGGCGTAGCCGAGAATGAGGTCGAGCGCGCGCCTCGACGAAATGGTCGGGTGGTGACCTATCAGGCGGTAGCCGTATGCATCCTCAAGCGAGACCAGGTTGCGGGCAATCTCTTCGCTCGGGCGTTGCAACTGAAACACGCCGCTCGCAGCACCCGCTTCGAGCACCGAGCGGTACATGCTGACCTCTCGATCGAAGAGCGTTGAGAGCAGGGCTGCGATGATCGGAAACCGCGCGCTTGCACCGCCCATCTCGCAGAGTAACCGCACCTCTGGGTCCTCTGGGGTCGCGGGCAGTCCGAGCGAAATCATCAATTTGAGTTGTTCGTCGGCCGGCCCAGAGAAGTTGCCCAATGCCTCGACCCTCGCATTGTAAAAGCGATCCATCGCGTGCCGCACTGCATCAAGCAAGAGTCCCGAGACATCTGGGTAGTAGTACGTGACGGTTTGCGGCGCGACGTTGGCCTCTTCGGCGATGCGGTTCAGAATGGCGCCGTCTGGGCCATGCTTGACGATCGCGCGCTGTGCCGCAGCGACTAGCGAAGCTCGACGCTTGTCTTGCCGTTTTGGCCTTGCCATGTCACCCCGTTTGTGTTCGCCGACCGCAGGCAGCCGGATCTACTTTGATACGTACACCTTTCGGAGCGTTTCATGCACGCGCCACAGGGTCTGCTGCCCAGTGTAGAGACGAACCACAGACCCCGGGCCAATGTCTACAGTATCGCCACTGCGGGTGAAGGTGAGGGTGGCGCTGCCTGAAAGCACGACAAAAAGCTCGTCTTCGTCATCAAACTGGGCAACGCCGGGCCTCATCTCCCATATGCCGGTTGCGGCTCCGGCGACGGGTTCGAATTCGAGGATGCCCGCAGAAGCGGGTGGGTTATCTGCGACCGCCGGTTCGTCTGAGTAACTCAGCTGGGCATCTTTGACCGTTGTGATGAGGTGATTCATGGCACCACTGTATAACGATTCACTGCCGGAGAAACGATTTTAAATAATTCTTCTAGTTTTTATTCGATAAATGAGGCCGAGTGCGCTATTAATAGATTTTGAGCGGATAAAACTTCATTTAGCGTTCATTACACAAACTGGTGTTCGACAGAGCTGTCGAGCAGGCCCAATCCAAAGGAGGAGCGGATGCGCCGTTCAGGATTAGTACAACTTTCGGCGGCTGCAGCTGTCGCCGCGATCGCGCTCACTGCGTGTAGCTCTGGCGGATCAACTGAGCTCGACCCCAACGCAGACATCAGCGAGCAGACGCTTACCATTTCGACCTGGCCCGAGTACTACTCGCCGACTCTGGCTGAGGACTTCGAGGCGGCGACGGGTGTCAAACTCAATATCGTGCACCACGCAACCAACGAAGAGGGCTTCGCCAAGGTCACCGCCTCGGCAGACTCCGGGATCGACATCGTGTTTCTCGCGGGCAACTTTATTAGCGTGCTCGTAGAAGAGGGTCTCGCATCTGAGATCGATCAGAACGCGGTGCCCAACCTTGAAAACCTCTACCCGGAGGTGCGAAAGTTTGCTTTCGACCCCGACCTGAAACACAATGTGCCCTACGCATGGGGCACCACGGGCCTGTGTTACCGCGAAGACCTTGTCGCAGAGACTCCCGACTCTTGGGCAGACCTTCTCGAACCAGCCCCCGAAGCTGTCGGCAAGACCACGCTGATGGATGACATGCGATGGACGTTTATTCCGGCGCAGCGCCTGCTCGGGTATTCGATCAACACCACCGATGAGGCAGAGCTCGACGAGGTTGGTGCAGTGCTGAAGAACGCCGCGCAGAAGTCGCTCGCGTTCGACAACACCACCTACGGCGAGAAACTCATCGCTGGCGAGGCTGTGATTTCGCACGGTCACGACGGCTGGTGCAACACGGCGGCTTCTGAAGATCCACGAGTGAGCTTCGCGATGCCAAAGGAAGGCTCAGACCTCTGGGTTGACGGCATGGTGCTACTGAAGTCTTCGAAGAACCGTGAGGCCGCTCACGCCTTCATGAACTACATTCTCGAGACCGAGAACCAGACCTGGCTCGTTGAGAACCTGCTCTACAACGTGCCGAACCGTGCGGCGATGGAGTCGCTCCCGGACGAGCTGTTCGAGAAGTATCCTGCGCTGATTCGCGACGGTGCCTCGCTTGCGCAGATGGAACAGATTGAAGACGTGGGCGACGCGATCGACATCTACAACCGCATCAACACCGAGATCAGGGCAGGCTAGTGACCAAGCCCGTTCGCTCCTACCGCTCGCGTCAAACGCGGGCGGTAGGAGCTATCCTCACTCTCGGCATCCCGGGGCTGTTTCTGCTGTTATTCGTGGCTGTGCCGCTCGGTGTCGTGCTGGTCAGTGCCTTCTTCAAGCGCGGCCGCATTGGGGGCTTCAAGCCCGAGTTCACACTCGAAAACTTCGCTGAGCTCACCCGCCCCGTGTATGCACAGGTGCTCGGCTCATCGCTGCTGATGTCGGCAACAGTGACACTGATCTGCCTGGTCGTGGCGTATGCCGCGGTTTGGGCGATGCGCACGTTGACGCCGCGCGGCCGCATTATTGCCCTCGTCGCGATTCTTATTCCGTTCTGGACTAGCTTTTTGATTCGTGCGTACGCCTGGATGCTTCTGCTCGGTGACGCCGGAACCATCAACGGCGCACTGCAGCTCTTCGGTGTGATCGAAACCCCGCTGCGCATGCTGTACTCGCCCGAAGCTGTGATTCTCGTGCTCGTGTATTTGTATTTGCCACTCATGATCTTGCCGTTGGCTGCCTCGGCCGAGGGCCTTGACAGTTCGCTTGGTGACGCGGCCCGTAACCTTGGCGCGAGTCCGTGGAGAAGCTTCCGTACTGTCGATCTGCCGCTCACTCTGCCCGGCGCACTCACCGGTGCAGTGCTCGTCTTCGTGCCGTCAATGTCGAACTTCGTGGTGCCCGACCTCATCGGTGGCGGCCGAGTGTTGCTTATTGGCAACGTCATTCAAGACCAGTTTCTCGTCGCGAGAAACTGGCCACTCGGTTCGGTGCTTGCGCTTGTACTGTTGCTGCTTCTCGTGCTGCTACTCGTTGCGCAGTCGATGGTGATTCGGCGAATTCAAGGGGGTAGCAAATGAGTGCGCCGTCGATGAGTAAGACCGGCAGCAAGGTGCTTTCGAGGATCGCCCTTGCGCTGCTTTACATCTTTCTTTACGTACCGATCATCGTGGTGATCGTGATGAGCTTCAATTCTGGAAGAAGCGTGCTGCGTTGGGAGGGATTTAGCCTCGACTGGTACGTCAAAGCATTCAGCCCCGGCCCACTGATGAGCGGTCTGCAAGTGACGCTGATCGTCGCGCTCGCTTCGACAGCGATCGCTGTGGTGCTCGGCACGATGCTCGCGATTGGTGTGCACCGCTACGCAAGGGGTCCGCTTGCAAGATCGCTCGCGACGCTGCCCGCCTTCATTCCAGACATTCTGTTAGGCATCGGCATTCTCAGCATGTTCGGCCTGGCGAAGGCCGCGATTGGGCTGCACTCGGTGATCTTGGCGCACGCGTCGTTTGAAATCGCAATCGTCGCGGCTGTGCTGCTTGCGCGGCTCGGCAGCATGGAAAAGAGCCTTGAAGAGGCCTCAACGAATCTCGGGGCAAGCGGCACAACGACGTTCATGCGAGTCGTGCTGCCGCAGCTCGCACCAGCAATCGTTGCTGGTGCTGCGCTCGGTTTTACCCTGTCGCTGGATGAGTTTTTGATGGCATTCTTCACCACCTCGACGAACTCTCAGACCCTTCCCATTCAGATTTATTCGATGGTGCGCTTCGGTGTCACTCCCGAGGTGAACGCGCTCGCCGCGGTCATGTTCGTGGTGAGCCTCGGCGCGGTGCTGCTTGCGCAGCGCATCGTCATGCCCCTTATGTTCAGGAGGAAACCTTGAGCACCCCACTCCTCACTATCCGGGGCCTGCAGGCCTACTACGGCACCACGCACGCGCTGAAAGATATCGATCTCGATATTGAAGCTGGCGGTATGTTCGCAATTCTTGGCCCCTCGGGGTCGGGCAAGTCGACCCTACTCCGCGTCATCGCTGGCTTTGAGCAGGCTGCCGAGGGCACCCTCGAGCTCGACGGTAAAGACCTGCTCTCGCTTCCGGCAAACAAGCGCGAGGTTGGCCTGATGTTTCAGTCGTATGCGCTGTTCCCACACATGTCGGTTGCGAAAAACATCGCATACGGGCTAGAAGCAGAAAAGCTCTCGCGCGGTGAGATCAAGACCCGCGTGGCCGAGGCGATCGACATGATTGGGCTTGGGCACCTTGCCGATCGCAGACCGGCTCAGCTTTCTGGCGGTCAGCGTCAGCGCGTTGCGCTCGCCCGCTCGATTGTGAAGCGCCCCAAGCTGCTGCTGCTTGACGAGCCGCTTTCGGCGCTCGACCGTCAGTTGCGCGCTGGCATGCAGTCAGAACTGAAGCGCCTACAGCGCGAGACAGGCATGACCTTTGTGATCGTCACGCACGATCAAGAAGAGGCGATGAGTCTCGCCGACAGCGTGGCCCTGCTGCGCGATGGGCAGATCGAGCAGCTTGGCACCCCGGCAGAACTCTACGAGCAGCCAAACAGCCGCTTTTGCGCCGAGTTCATTGGCAGCTCAACAATTGTTGAGGGCAAGGTCGTGCCCGAGGGTGTGCAGCTTACTGGCTTCGGTGCATTGCCGCTGAGCGTGCCTGCCGACAGCCAAACGGGCGATACCGTGCTTGCAGTGATCAGGCCGGAGCAGGTTCGCCTCACAGAAGACGCCGGCGCGGGCGGTAGCCAGCTCTTTGGAACCTTCGAGGGCGCGAGCTACCTCGGGGGTGCAGCCGACGCCGAGGTGCGCGTTGCAGACGCCGTGTTGACGGTGCGCTGTGCCGCGATGCCCCGCGTCGCACACGGCGTCAAGGTCGGCCTCACCCTCGACACGGCCGACATTCGCGTGATCGCCGCGTAAAGCAATCACCATCGACTTCAACTCACACTCACCACGGAGACCCACAGGCAATGACCAGACTGTTTAACGACCCCAAGAACTTTGCTCAAGAATTCGTAGACGGGTTCGTGCGTGCGTGTCCGCACTACGTTCGCAAGGTTTACGGCGGCATCGTCCGTTCCACCCAATCTCGTGCTGGGAAGGTCGCGGTGATCTCGGGCGGAGGTGGTGGGCATTTTCCCGCGTTCGCAGGATTCGTCGGCCAGGGGTTTCTGGATGGGGCAGTTACCGGCAATATCTTCGCCTCGCCCTCGGCCTCGCAGGTAGCGAGCGTGGCAAAGGCAGCCGATCAGGGCGGCGGAGTGCTGCTTGGTTTCATGAACTACGCGGGCGACGTGCTGCATTTCGGTCAAGCAGCAGAGCGGCTTCGGGCTGAGGGCATCGAAGTTCGCACCGCGGTCACGACCGACGATATTGCTTCGGCTTCAGACGCAGAGCGTTCGAAGCGACGTGGTATCGCGGGATCGATGCACGTGCTGCGCGTCGCATCCGGTGCTGCCGAAGCCGGGCTCGACCTTGATGAAGTTACGCGCCTGTTTGTGCACGCGAACGAGAACGTGCGCACTTTCGGTGTTGCATTCTCAGGGTGCACGCTTCCCGGTGCTGAGGGCCCGCTGTTCACCGTGCCCGAACAACGCATCGGCGTTGGCCTAGGCATCCACGGTGAGCCTGGAATAGAAGAGATTGATCTGGCAACCTCAGATGAGGTCGCTCGCCTGCTGGTGACCAGGCTGGTTGCCGAGGCGCCCCAGGGCGCGGGCAAACGCGTGGTCGTGCAACTGAACGGTCTCGGCTCGGCAAAGTATGAGGAGCTTTATGTCACCTATGGTGCTGTGCTGAACGAGCTTCAGGCTGCCGGACTCGAAGTAGTCGAGGGTGAAGTTGGCGAGTTTATGACGTCACTCGACATGGGCGGGGTTTCGCTTACCGTCATGTGGCTCGACGACGAACTCGAGCTGCACTACTTCTCTGAGTGCGACACGGTCGCTTACCGCAGGCGTTTGCCGCTTGCCGAGCAATTGCCGGCAGACGTGGAGTTCTCGGTTGAAGCGCCTCTCATTGAAGTGGGCGCCAAGGGCGGAGAAGAATCACGGCGGCTTGCGGGGCACATCGCGTTGCTCGCGGCGCAAGTGGCCGAAGCGATGGAGACGGCAGAGTCGCATCTGGGTGCCATCGATGCGGTGGCGGGTGACGGCGACCACGGTATCGGCATGGTAAAGGGCTCGGCTGCCGCGGCGGAGGCTGCGCGCGAGCTTGCTGAACAGGGCGGAGGAGCACTCACGGTGCTCGTTGGTGCGGGGGACCGCTGGGCAGAGGCCTCGGGCGGTGCCTCGGGCGCGCTCTGGGGTGCGGCCCTCACCGCCGCTGGCAACGTGCTTGGTAACGATCGGGGTGCAGACCTCGCGACTCAGTTAAAGGCGGTAAAAGCGTTCGTGAGCGCAATTGAACGCCTCGGAGGGGCTTCGCTTGGCGATAAAACGATGCTCGACGCTCAGCTTGCGTTTGCCTCAGCCTTTGAAGCGGGGTTGCAGAAGGGTGGCTCTGCCACAGAAATTTGGGAAGAGGCTGCCCGAGCAGCGGAGGACGCTGCGACGAACACTGCTCAGCTCGAACCCAAGCTCGGGCGCGCCCGAGTGCTCGCGCAGCGCTCCATTGGATGGCCAGATCCAGGCGCAGTTTCATTCGGCATTATCGCGACGACCGCGGCCGAGGCCGTGAGGAGTGGTGGCGAGGGCTAGAATTAACGCTTGTGACTCCTCAAGAACTTGCCGCACACCTCGCCCGCATTCTCACCGAGATCATCGCGGAGCGACGAAGCGTGGCGACTGCCGGAGAAAACGACGCGGCTGCCAGCGACGCGGCCGAGATCCTCGTCACCGTAAGCGACGCCGAGCCCGAGCGCCCGAAGAACCGCGAACACGGTGACTGGGCCTCGAACCTCGCGATGAAGTTCGCGAAGCGCATCGGTATAAACCCGCGCGAGCTCGCTGGCCTGATCGTGGTGGGCGTCGAGCAGCTCGACGGCGTGGCGAAGGCCGAGATCGCCGGCCCAGGCTTCATCAACATCACGCTCGACGCCGCGAGCGCGGGCGAGACCGCACGCCGCGTGGTCGAGCAGGGCGAGGCCTACGGCCGCAGCGATGCGCTCGCCGGCGAGAAGATCAACCTCGAGTTCGTGAGCGCGAACCCGACCGGGCCGCTGCACCTGGGTCACACCCGCTGGGCTGCACTCGGTGACTCGATTTCGCGCGTGCTTCGCGCAGCGGGGGCCGAAGTCTCGAACGAGTACTACATCAACGACGCCGGTGCGCAGATGAACAAGTTCGGCCGCTCGGTGCTCGCCGCAGCGCTCGGCGAAGAGGCTCCCGAAGACGCCTACCCGGGCGAATACATCGGTGAGCTCGGCCGCAAGGTGAACCAGCAGATTCCGAACCTCGCAGACATTGCAGCGAGCGATCGTGAGCAGGCCCTCGAACTTGCGCAAGAGGCTGCCTACCAGCAGCAGCTCGGCGAGATCAAAGACTCGCTCGAGCGCTTCAATGTGCACTTCGACGTCTACTTCTCGGAGCGCACGCTGCACGCTGAGGGCGAGAACGGTGCCAAGAGCCCGATCGCTGCCGCCGTCGACCGCCTGCGCGAGCAGGGGCATGTGTTCGAAGAAGACGACGCCATTTGGGTGCGCACGACCGATTTCGGCGACGATAAGGATCGCGTGTTTACGCGGGGCAACGGTATCTACACGTACTTCGCCGCCGACGCAGCGTACTACCTCGATAAGAAGGATCGCGGCTTCGGCGAGAAGATCTACCTGCTCGGCGCCGATCACCACGGCTACATCGGTCGCCTCACCGCGATCGCCGGTGCTGCGGGCGACAACACCGAGACCGACATTACGGTGCTCATCGGCCAGCTCGTCAACCTGAACGGCGCGCGCCTGTCGAAGCGTGCGGGCAACATCATCGAGCTCGACGATCTGCTCGAGTGGCTCGGCAGCGACGCACTGCGGTACTGGCTCGCCCGCTACCCGGCAGATTCGCCGCTCGCCCTCGACGGAGAGAAGCTGCGCAGCCGCACGAACGACAACCCCGTCTTCTACGTGCAGTACGCTCACGCGCGCAGCTGCGCAGTCGACCGCAACGCCGAGGCCGCCGGCATCAGGCGCGAAGACGCGTTCGACCCATCGCTGCTTACCCACGAGACCGAGACCGAACTGCTCGGCAAGCTGCAGCAGTACCCCTCGGTCGTTGCGGGTGCCGCCGAGCTGCGCGAACCGCATCGCATCGCCCGCTACCTCGAAGAGCTGGCCGCAGACTTTCACCGCTGGTACGACCACTGCCGCGTCATTCCGCAGGGCGAAGAACCCGTCAGCGACCTGCACCGCACCCGTCTCTGGCTGAACGATGCCGCCGGCCAGGTCGTCAAGAACGGCCTCGACCTGCTCGGCGTCACCGCCCCGGAGCGTTTGTGACCCTCGAGCTCGACGGTGTGCCGGAGGCTACCGATCCGGCGGCGACGCCGAAGCGCAAGCCTCGCTGGTGGCTGCGCATCATCGCAGCGCTGTTTGCGATCGCGGCGCTCGCTGGCCTCGCCGAGCTCGGGCTGCGGGCGATCATCCCGAAGGTGATTGCGGGTCTCGTGCGCGAAAACCTGCACCTCAGTGCGAAGCATCCTGTTGAGGTCGAACTTGGTGGCTCTGCGCTGCTGCACGCGCTCGCCGGTACCGTTGGTGATGTCACGCTTCGCGTGCCTGCCCTCAAAGTGATGGACGGCATCGAGGTAGACATGGCAGCGACCGCGGCGTCGATCCCTTTCAACCCGGGCAACGGCGAGATCAAGGGAGCGTCTGCCTCGGCGACGATCCCGTCGAGTGACATGAGCGCGCTCGTGTCCCTTGTGAGCAACGGATTTATTGACGAGGGCACGGTGCGCAACGGCGAGATCGAACTCGGGCGCACCATGCAGATGTTTGGCTGGGACACGCAGATCGCCGCCTCTCTTGCACTGTCGATTCAAGACGGCGACGTGCTCGTCGACCCGACCGAGATCAAGGCGGCCGGGTTCGACCTGACCGTCGACCAGCTTCGGCCGCTGCTCGGCGAGGCCGCCGCGACGCTGCTCGACACGCACACCCTGTGCGTGCGCGACAAGTTGCCCGCGGGCATCACGCTCACCGATATCGATCTGCGCGCGAACGGCGAGGGCGGCCAGGCAACCGTCACCGCAACGCTCGCTCCCGACCTGCTTTCAAACCCGAAGCAAATGCAGATGGGCAGTTGCCCGACACCGTAACAAATCAGGGGACGCATGCGGTGAGCACTAGACTTGGCCGGGTGACTGACCTCAACGCCATCGACCAGCGAGTCTTTCCGCCGAGCGCTCGCCGCGGCCGCGACTGCGGGCAGTTGAAGCTTGGCGAGATTCGCGCGACCGAGCTGGCTGAACGCTTCAACACCCCGCTCTACATCATTGATGAGCGGGCAGCGCGAGACCGCGCCCGCGAGATGCGTGAGGCGTTGCAGCGCGAGTTCGCGAGAGTCGGCACCGAGGCCACCGTCTACTACGCGGGCAAGGCGTTCTTGTGCGTCGAGGTCGCGCGCTGGATGATCGAAGAGGGGCTGAACCTCGACGTTGCGAGCGGGGGAGAGCTCGCGGTGGCGCTCGCCGCGGGCGTGGCACCGGCGCAGATCGGCTTTCACGGCAACAACAAGAGCGATGCCGAGATTGCGCGAGCAGTCGCGGCGGGCGTCGGCACCCTGATCGTCGACAGCGAGCAAGAAATTGCGAGGATCGCTCTCGCTGCAAGCGCGGCCGGAGTGCGTCAGCGTGTGCGTTTGCGCATCAACAGCGGCGTGCACGCAGGCGCGCACGACTTCTTGGCCACCGCGCACGAAGACCAGAAATTCGGTCTGCCGCTTTCGCGAGCGGTCGAGATCGCCGGGGCGATCGTTCAGCACGAGAGCCTCGACTTCGTGGGGCTGCACTGCCACATCGGTTCGCAGATCTTCTCGAGCGACGCGTTTCGCGAATCGGCAAAGCGCCTGCTCGGCGTCTACGCCGATCTCGCGGCAGTGCTCGGCGGCCCGGTGCGCGAACTGAACCTCGGTGGTGGTTTCGGCATCGCCTACACGGCCGCACAGGCAGACGAGATGCCCGACTTCGAGACGCTCGCAGCGCAGCTCGCCGATATTGTCGCTGCGACGTGCGGTGAGCTCGGCGTCGTGCTGCCGAAGCTGGCCTTCGAACCGGGACGAAGCATCATCGGCCAGGCGGGTGTGACCCTGTACTCGGTGGGCACGACGAAGGCGGTGCAGCTCACGGGTTCTGATGCTGCGGGCGATCCGCTCGACCTCGGCTACGACAGCAGGCTCTACGTGAGCGTTGACGGCGGCATGAGCGACAACGCAAGGCCGGCGCTCTACGGTGCCGACTACCACGCGGTGCTCGCGAACCGAGCGAGCTCCGCTGCGCCCGCACTTGTGCGGGTGGTCGGCAAGCACTGCGAGTCCGGCGACATCGTGGTGCAGCGAGAAGAGCTTCCGGGCGACGTCGCCCCCGGAGACCTGCTCGCGGTGGCTGCGACCGGTGCGTACTGCTGGTCGCTCTCGAGCAATTACAACTACGTGCCGCGCCCGCCGGTGGTCGCCGTGCGAGACGGTGAGGCCCGCGTGATCGTGCGCGGTGAGACCGAAGACGAACTTGTGGCGAAGAGCGTCAGCTTCGCCTGAGGTCGCAGTGTCGGTGGGTGCAGGCACACTGAATCTACCGGCTCGACGCGGCCTCGATCCTTGACAACACAGATAGATCACGACGAAAGAGAGACACAGACGTGAACGCATATCGCGATCTCCGCGTGGCGCTACTCGGCAGCGGTTCGGTGGGCTCCCAGGTGGCCCGACTGCTGCTCGAGCAGGGTGACGAACTGGCCGCTCGTATCGGCGCGAGGCTGCAGCTCACCGGCATTGCCGTGCGCAACCTCGACGCGAAGCGCGACGTCGATCTACCGCACGAGCTGTTTACGACCGACGCTGAGCAGCTGGTGCTCGGCGCCGACATCGTGATCGAGCTCATGGGTGGCATCGAGCCCGCCCGCACGCTGATTCTGCGTGCCATCGAGGGCGGCGCAGACGTCATCACGGGCAACAAGGCGCTCATCGCGGCTCACGGGCCCGAGCTCGCGCAGGCCGCCGAGCAGGTTGGGGCGCAGCTGTCATACGAGGCGGCCGTCGCCGGCGCGATCCCGATCATTCGCCCGCTGCGCGAGAGCCTCGCAGGCGATCACATTGTTCGGGTCATGGGCATCGTCAACGGATCGACCAACTACATTCTCGACCGCATGGATCGCTTTGGCGACTCGGCAGAAGAAGCAATGCGCGTCGCGAGCGAGCTCGGCTACCTCGAAGCAGACCCGACCCTCGACGTCGAGGGCTACGATGCCGCCCAGAAGGCCACAATCCTCGCGCGAATCGCCTTTCACACCGAGGTTCCCGTCGACTCGGTGCACCGCGAGGGCATTACCGCGGTCACGCTGACTCAGGTTGAGGCTGCCGCCCGCGCAGGCTACGTGATCAAGCTGCTCGCGATCGCAGAGCGCCTGGTCACCAGTGACGGCGCCGAGGGCGTCTCGGCTCGCGTCTACCCGGCGCTGATCAGCCGAGAGCACCCGCTTGCCGCCGTGCACGGCGGCAAGAACGCGGTGTTCGTCGAGGCTGAGGCTGCGGGCGAGCTGATGTTCTATGGTGCCGGTGCGGGCGGTCTAGAGACTGCCTCGGCAGTGCTCGGCGACCTCGTCACCGCGGCCCGACGCCACGTCGCGGGTGGCCCTGGCATTCCGGGATCGGCGCATGCGGCGCTGCCGGTGCTCTCGGTCGACGAGGTGCTCACTCGCTATCAGATCATGCTGCAGGTGCGCGACGAGCCCGGCGTGCTCGCGACCATCGCGGGCTTGCTCTCTGAGCACGGCGTCTCTGCAGCGAGCGTCGAGCAGTCGGTGCCTGAGGGCGAGACCAGCGGCAACGCTTCGCTCGTGATCGGTACGCACACGGCGCGCGAGGCCGACCTCGCCGCGACCGTGCACGCGCTGCGTGAGAATCCAGCGGTCGCCGAAGTGACGAGCGTGCTGCGTCTCGAGGGCAACGCATGACCGCGCTGCGCGTGCGGGTGCCCGCAACCAGCGCAAACCTTGGCCCGGGGTTCGACACACTCGGCATCGCGCTCGCATATGCAGACGAGCTGAGCGTCACGACGACCGACTCGGGCGTGCGGGTGCGCGTGCACGGTGTCGGCGAGGGCGAGGTTGCCACTGACGAGAGCAACCTGGTTGCTCGATCGGCCGCCTATGTATTCGAGCAGCTCGGGCGCACCATGCCCGGGCTCGACATCGAGGCACACAACCGTATTCCGCACGGCCGCGGCATGGGCTCGTCGGGTTCGGCGATCGTCGCGGGCGTCATGATCGCTGCAGGGCTGCTTGCGAGCGGGCCCGACCCGCTGCACTTGAGCGAAGACGAACTGCTGCGATTCGCTACCGACCTCGAAGGGCACCCTGACAACGTGGCCCCTGCGCTCTTCGGCGGCCTCACGATCGCCTGGGTGAACAGTGCGCACGAGCCGCGGTTCAAGCGATTGATGGTGCACCGTGGCGTCTCGCCGCTCGTGCTGGTGCCCGACTTCACCATGTCGACCGAGCTTGCGCGCAGCCTGCAGCCGAAGCAGGTGCCTCACGAAGACGCGGTCTTCAACGTGTCGCGCTCGGCGCTGCTCGTTGCCGCGCTCACGCAGAGCCCCGAAGTGCTCTTCGAGGCCACCGAGGATCGCCTGCATCAGAATTACCGCGGCGAGGCAATGCCGGCGACCCGTGACCTGATCAGTGCGTTGCGAGACGCGGGGCACGCGGCCGTGGTCTCGGGTGCCGGCCCCTCGGTGCTCGTGCTCGCGGGCGATCCGGGCGAGAGAATCGCGGCAGCCGCGATCGCCCAGGCACAGCCGGGCGGTTGGACGCCGCACTACCTCGCCGTCGACATCAAGGGTGCTACAGTAGAAGAGGTTTCCGCGTAGCGGCTTTCGCTCGTACGCGTCGTGAACCATTTCCTCACCGATTCGGTGTTTGAAACTTTTTGTCGTGCGTACCGCACGCCCCGCTCGCGGAGCAGACGATGCGCACATTTGTCGAAAGGACAACCGTGGAGCAGAACTCCATCATTGAAGGCGGCGCAGAGCAGAACGACGCTTCGCCCGCAGAAACTCCCGCAGTAGCCGTGACGAACGAGTCGGCTCCGGCCGCTGAGGCTGCACCGGTGCGCCGCCGCGCTTCGCGCCGTGTGAGCACCTCGAATGCCGCAGAAGCTGCCGCTGAGGCCGCTCCCGCTGCCGAGTCGGCCGCGCCCGCAGCAGAAGCTCCCGCCGCTGAGGCTCCAGTCGCCGACGAGGCGTCGGCGCCGAAGAAGCGCGTGTCGCGTGCCCGCAAGAAGGCAGAGGCCAGCGATCCCGCCATCGAGAGCTCGGAAGCAGCTACCGAGGCTCCGGCAGCTGAAGCACCCGTAGCAGACGCCGCAGGCGATGCCACCGACGGCGAAGCCGCCGCGGCACCGAAGAAGACAGCTGCAAGCCGTCGCCGTCGTCAGACGAGCGAGGCTCCGGCCGATGATGCAGACGCCGCTGCGACTGACGCGAACTCGGCAGAGGTAGCTTCGGTTGAAGACGCTGAGGCTCCCAAGGCAGAGGCCGGTGACGATGCTGCCGCAGAGAGTGCGGCACCGAAGAAGCGCAACACCCGCAGCCGCAACCGCAAGGCAGCCGCCGAGAACGCCGACCAGGCCGCGGGCCAGGGCGAGCAGAAGCCAGGCGAGGCCGATGCCGCGCAGGCCGAAGGCGACGAGAAGGCCGAGAACAGCAACGGTCGTGGCGGCAGCAACGGCAACGGCAATGGTAACGACGGCCAGACCCGTTCGAGCCGCACCCGTCAGCGCGAGCGCAAGCGTCGCGGTGGCAGCGATGACGAGCCAGAGCTGACCGAAGACGACGTGCTGCTGCCGATCGCGGGCATCCTCGACGTGCTCGACAACTACGCGTTCGTCCGCACGAGCGGCTACCTGCCCGGCACCGGCGACGTCTACGTCTCGCTCGGCCAGGTGAAGAAGTACGGCCTGCGCAAGGGCGACGCCGTGGTCGGCGCTATCCGCCAGCCTCGCGACGGCGATGGCGGCGGTCGCCAGAAGTACAACGCGATCGTCAAGGTCGATTCGATCAACTCGAAGCCGTTCGAAGAGAACCAGACTCGCCCAGAGTTTGCCGACTTCACGCCGGTGTACCCGACCGAGCGCATTCGCCTCGAGACCGAGTCGGCGCAGCTCGGCGCCCGCGTGCTCGATCTTTTTACCCCCATCGGCAAGGGTCAGCGCGGTTTGATCGTCGGCCCGCACGAGTCGGGCAAGAGCACTGCGCTGCGCCAGATCGCCCAGGCGGTCGCCCAGAACCAGCCCGACGCGCACCTGATGCTCGTGCTGGTCGATGAGCGCCCCGAAGAGGTCACCGAGTTGCAGCGCACGGTGAACGGTGAGGTCATCGCCTCGACCTTCGACCGTCCGGCAGAGGACCACGCAACCATCGTCGAGCTCGCGATCGAGCGCGCGAAGCGCCTCGTCGAGCTCGGCCACGATGTGATCGTGCTGATCGACTCGCTGACGAGCCTGGCTCGCGCCTACAACCTCGCCGCTCCGGCGGCCGCGCGTGTGCCTGCGGGCAGCCTCGACGCGGCCTCGGTGTTCCCGGTCAAGCGCCTGTTGAGCGCTGCGCGCAACGTTGAGAACGGCGGCTCGTTGACGGTGATCGCCACGGTGTCGGCGCAGCCCGAGTCGAACCTCGACGCGGCACTGCTCGGCGAGCTTGAGGGAGTCGCAAACATGCAGCTCCGCCTGAGCGGCGACGCGGCGGATCGCCGCGTGTTTCCCGCGGTCGATCTCACGCGTTCGGCAACTCGCAACGAGGCACTGCTCACCAGCGAGGCAGAGGCAAAGCTGATGAACCAGCTGCGCCACGCGCTCGCCGATGAGAACCAAGAAGAGGGTCTCGAGTCGGTGCTGAAGCGCCTCGGTGAGACCTCATCGAACGTCGAGTTTCTTGCGCTCGCGCAGCGCGGACGGGCCTGATCATGTTTGAGCAGGTCACGGGGCTGCTCGCTGAACACGAGCAGTTGCAAGAGGAGCTGGCTGATCCCGCGCTGCATGCTGATGCTGCGCGCGCGAAGCGCGTCAATCGGCGCTATGCAGAGCTCAGCAAGATCAAGGCGGCTCACGAACACTGGAAGCAGCTCGGTGACGACCTCGAAGCCGCGCGCGAACTCGCGAAAGAAGACGACGCGTTTGCCGAAGAGATCCCCGAGCTCGAGCGGCAGCTCGCAGAGGGGCAGGAGCGGGTGCGGCGCCTGCTGATCCCGCGCGACCCCGACGACGCGCGAGACGTGATTCTCGAGATCAAGGGCGGCGAGGGTGGTGCCGAGTCGGCACTGTTCGGCGCCGACCTGCTGCGTATGTACATGCACTACGCCGAGAGCAAGGGCTGGAAGACCGAGATGATTGAGGCCGATGAGAGCGATCTCGGCGGCTACAAGAACGTGCAGATCGCGATCAAGTCGAACGCGACCGACCCCTCGCAGGGCGTGTGGGCGCATCTTAAGTACGAGGGCGGCGTGCACCGCGTGCAGCGCGTGCCGGTCACCGAGTCGCAGGGGCGCATTCACACCTCGACGACGGGCGTGCTCGTCTACCCAGAGGTCGACGAGCCCGAAGAGGTCGAGATCAGCCAGAACGACCTCAAGATCGACGTGTACCGGTCGTCTGGCCCCGGTGGGCAGTCGGTGAACACGACCGACTCGGCTGTGCGCATCACGCACATGCCGACCGGCATCGTGGTCGCCATGCAGAACGAGAAGTCGCAGCTGCAGAACCGCGAGGCGGCGATGCGCGTGCTGCGTGCCCGTCTGCTCGCGCGCCAGCAAGAAGAAGCTGCTGCCGAGGCGTCTGCGCATCGCTCGAGCCAGATTCGCACGATGGATCGCTCCGAGCGCATTCGCACGTACAACTTTCCCGAGAACCGCATCGCCGACCACCGCACCGGCTACAAGGCCTACAACCTCGACGCCGTCATGAACGGGGCGCTCGAACAGGTCATCGAGTCGTGCATTCGTATGGACGAGGAAGACCGATTGAAGGCGCTCGGGCAGTAGCTCGAAACAGGCCTGGGCTTGATCCGTTCGGAGGATCCTCGACCACAAAATACGAGAACGCACGAAACTTCAGAGAACCCGCCAGGATTCTCCCACGAAGTTTCGTGCGTTTTCTTGTTTGGCATGCCCGCGAGACGCGCCGCCGATGATGGAATCAGTAGCCGTAGTAGGGGAGGAGCCCCGGCG
>Ga0209369_1000174_pt1 | contig 137624 bp, 133 predicted proteins | sample EBPBio142010_DNA_FD_185865 | JGI IMG/M metagenome (GOLD analysis project Ga0209369, IMG submission 185865) | Wastewater treatment Type I Accumulibacter community from EBPR Bioreactor in Madison, WI, USA - Reactor 1_10/4/2010_ DNA (SPAdes)... | ecosystem: Engineered > Bioreactor > EBPR >...
TACCTTCCCGAACCAGCGCGCCAACGCCGGTCCTGATCAGAGCAACTGGACTTCAGATCTTCCTCGGGAAGGTGCGTCCGTTCACGTCACCGGGCCGAGGGCCATCCACAGGTTCTGATCATTGCTCCCCCAACCTCGCCACCCGCCCTAAACCTCGCCCATCGACGCACTGCTGCGCCCCAGCGAAGCAGTGCCGATACGCGCCACCGGGCCCCCACCGCCCGCGTCACCGAACCTCTACCGCCCGCGCCACCGAACCCCTGGCACTTCACGGCGAGGGCGATCCCCACGGGCTTCGCTTGACGAAGGTCCAGCCCGGCGCCATCACGTTCGGTTTGCACTTGTAGCGCAACATCCAGTGCAGCGGAGTCGAGGTGAGCACGGCATGGTCCAAGTGCGCAGGGAACTTGCGAAAGCCACGATCCGCAATGTGCTCCGTCGGCGGTTCGACATCAGCCCAGACCCCAGCCTCCCGGGCATCCAGGGGCACAACCGCCAGACGGAACCCCATCCCGCGCAGCACACCGTCGATTCGCCCCAGGGCGACCGCGACGTGGCCGGACTCCCAGCGACCAACAGCAGATGCATCCCATCCGAGCCGGTCCGCCAGCTCCCGCTGGCTCAAGCGAAGCCGCCGCCGGGTGAGCCGGAAGGCCATCCCGATGGCGTGCTCGGCCTCTGCGGCAAACATCTCATCCATGCCGCCATCGGACACCACCACAGCCCGACGCGCTCACGCATCGTCGCGCCCTGTGGGCAACCGGCCGCCACCAAGGCCTCTGTGGACAACCGGCCCAGGCGGCTCACGCAGGGCCCGTCAGGCGTCGGTCCCGCGAATCCGGCGCTCATCGGACACCCACATCCCGAGCAGCCCACCGAAGTGGCCCTCGAACCGCTCCCACTCGTGCGGCGGGTACGTCTGCTGGATCGTCGACTGCAGCAACGAGCGGAAGTCGGGCCCGTCGATCCACTCGAGCACCATGTCGTCGACGTGCGGGAGCGTGCTGTCACAGAACTCGGCGTAGCGCTCGGTCTCGAAGTGGTCGTCGGCGAGCGCCTGGTAGGCCTCGAGCTTGGCCTGGTAGTCCAGCGCCTCGTCGTCGGCGATCTCGAACCACGGCCCGGTGTCCACCTGCGTCTTCGCCACCCGCCCCGTGACCACGCAGAACGTCGACCAGCGCAGCAGCGCCTTCATCGCCCACGGGAAGTAGTAGTGCAGCGAGGTCACCGCGACGTCCGGGCACGCGTTCGCGTAGTCGATCGGGTAGACCATGCCGTCCTTGACGAGCATCTCGCAGGAGTTGAACTCCCAGCGGAAGAACGCGTTGACCGTCTGCGAGATCGTCCGGGTCTCGCGCCCGACCTCCGGGGAGAGGAAGTCGTGCGCGACGGCATACCGCTCGTGCATCGGCTCGTCGGGGCGGAACTTCATGACCATGGTCTCGGGGCCGATGGTCAGAGACCGCGCGAAGTGCTCGTAGTCAGGCACCGAGGCCTGCAGGTGCATGAGCATCTCGCCGGAGTCGTCGTAGGAGCGGTGCAGGTCGGCCCGGTCCTTGACCTGCGAGACACCTCGCCAGCCCCCGCCGTCGAAGGGCTTCATGTACAGCGGGTACCCGAGCGGCTCGGCCACCTCGTCGAGGTCGAAGGACTGGTTGTAGCGCGAGGACGTGTAGGCCCACCGCGCGTTGTCCACGGGGTGCTTGTAGGGCACGAGCACCGTCTCGGGCACGTGCATGCCGAGCCGGATCAGGGCGCAGTAGGCCGAGTGCTTCTCCATCGACTGGAACGTGAACGGGCTGTTGAGCAGGTACACGTCGTCCATGAGCGCGACCTTCTTCAGCCACTCGCGCGGGTGGTAGTACCAGTGGGCCAACCGGTCGATCACCAGTTCCTGGCGGGCCTTGTCACGCAGGTTGAACGGCTCGATCGTGAGCCGCTCCGTGGTGATCGTGTGCTCACCGCCGCCGGGCGGCTTCAGCACCCCGAGACGCCGAGCGAGCGCCTCGAATGCCGTCGGCCAGTCCTCCTCGGCACCGAGAAGCAACCCGACGAGGTGGTCGGTTCGTGTGGCCATGAGTGGTCTCCTACTCCTCGGGTGGAACTACGGGTCGGATGCCGTGGCGCACCACGGCGGTGTCGCGGCGGGCCGCGGTGGTCACGTCACACGAAACGCTGGAGGTGATGAGCAAGCTGGCGCTGCCACCACGGCCAGTCGTGCGCGCTGTCGTGGCCCCACACGTCGAGCTCGTGGCGAATCCCCTTGTCGGCCAGCAGGGCCGCGAACTCCCGGGTGGCCGGCAGCGACCGGGTGGGTGAGACCTCGAAGGGGCCTTCGCCGACGACGAGCAGCACGGAGACACGCGACCTGATCCAGTCGAGGTGGTCACCGTCCATGTTCGCCACGTACGCCGTGGGGTTCGCGAAGTACGTCGCGTCGCCGAGCTCACCCCAGCCGTTCCAGCTCGTCGGGTCGTAGTTGCCCGAGAGGCCGATGGCCATCGGTGCGACGTCTGCGCGCTGAAAGGTCAGGTGCACGGCGTGGTAGGCGCCCAGCGAGACGCCGACGGTGATGATCTCCTGTCCCCCACCGACCTGCTCCTGGATCCACGGCAGCACCTGCTGCGACAACCACGCCGTGTAGGTCTGCGCCCGGCGGGCCCGCTCCTCGGTCGGCTGGTCATTGGCCGACCACGTCCACCCGTCCATCGAGTCGACGCAGAACAGGCTGACCCGACCTGCCTCGATGAGGGGGCGCACGGCATCCAGCATGCCGTTGCCCTGCGCGTCTCGGGCCGATCCACCCTCGGACGGGAAGAGCAGCACCGGCCGCCCCCACGCTCCGTAGCGGACGACCTCGAGGTCGACGTCGTGCCCGGGAACCTGCAACCGCACGGCGCTCGTCTCCATGCGCACACCTTGCCGGTCACCACCCCCTCTCGCAAGCACTGCCCGCGAGAGGATCAGTCGGTCTCGCCCCAGACGGTGCGCAGCACGTGGGTCAGGCCGGGATCGAGTGCATCGCGCCAGGCCGTGTAGTTGTGCAGGTCGGCGACCTCGGTCAGCTCGACCGTGTGCCCGGCCCGACGCAGGGCCGCCGCCATGTCACGGTTGTTGGCCATGTTCTCCTCGATGGCCCCGCACGACATGCCGACGACGAGGGGGTGCTCGGTCTCGCGCATGTCGAGCACGCTCTGCACGAGCCGTGAGATCCGCCCGAAGAAGGGGTAGCCGCTCTCGTCGAGGTCGTGGCGCACCTGGAAGAACGACCCGGACTGCGAGTACACCCCGCCGACCCGCGGTGCCGCCAGCAGCCCGAGCAGCACCGCGGTCAGCCCGCCGAGGCTCGCGCCTGCGACCACGACCGGGCCGCGCACGGCATACCGCTCGCCCAACCCGTCGAGACCGGTGGCCGCGATCGTGCGCAGGTACTGGGGTGAGCCCGAGTACCAGGCATCACGGATCACCGGGGCCGCGAGGGCAACACGGTGAGGTGGCAGCACCCCCGTCGCGATGAGGGCTGCACTGTAGGTGGTGATCGACGCGAGCTGGTCGTACTCGGGCCCGTCGTGCACGAGCAGCAACGGAGCCGGCTCGGTGTCGGGCAGGTCCTGCGGGATCCAGACGGTGACGGGCACCTCGTGGCTGGTCTCACCGGTCAGGGTGTGCGGGTCCAACCGTCCGGGGACGGCGGGCGCCGACAGCCACCACGGCGGCACGTAGCCGGGCAGCTCGACCACCGACCGGTCCCCGAACGCGGTGCGCACGGTGAGGGGGTTGGCGGGGTCGAGCACGATGTCGACGGCGTCACCGCGACCGACGGCGAAGCGGTACTCGATGCGCTGCAGGCTCGGCACCGGCAGGTCGAGGCACCAGCCCGCGTCATCACGGGTGAACTCGCGCGGGCCGGGAACGGCTCGCTCGCACTGGAGGACGACGGCCGTGACGGCCGGGTCGACGTCGTCGAGCCGGAACCGGAGGTGGTCGTCGATGAGGGTCGCTGCCACCAGGATCAGAAGAGGGCACTCATCAGGGCGGTGCGCCCCTTGCGAACCCGCTCGTCGTGGTTGCCGACGACCGAGAACAGCTCGAGCAGGTGCGTGCGGGCCTTGTCTCGGTCAGCACCTTCGCTGGTCCGCACGAGGTCGAGCAACCGGGCGAAGGCGTCCTCGACGTGGCCACCGAGCACGTCGAGGTCGGCGACGACGCACGCGGCGTCGACGTCGGCAGGGTCGGCCGCGGCTGCAGCCCGGGCCGCCGTCAGGTCGACGCCGGTCGTGCGCTGCATCAGGCCCACCTGGGCCAGGCCGAGCTCGGCGTCGTGGTCCTTGGGGTTCTCGGCGAGCGCCTGCTCATAGGCGGCGGCCGCCCCAGCAAGGTCACCGCGCTCGATCGCCTGGAACGCAGCCTCGTGCAGCGGCGGGAGCGCGTCGTCCTCGGCGCCCTCGACCGGCTCGAGCTCGACGCGACCGGCGATGCCGTTCTGCACGGCTGCCTGGAGCAGCTGGTCGATGACCGCACGCACCTCGGCCTCGGGCTGGATGCCGGGGAAGAGCGGCACCGGCTGACCCTGGAGCAGACCGAAGGTCGCCGGCACGCTCGGCTGCCCGAACGCCTGGACGAGCAACGGCTGGAAGACCTGGAGCAGCTCGGGGGATGCCGACAGGTCGGCGCTGAGCACGAGGACGCGACCCTCGAGCGACGCCGCGACCGAGACGACCGTGTCGAGCAGCTCGCGGGTCGCGGAGTAGGCCGAGCCCCACAGCACCAGGACGCCGGGAACCTGCAGGGTGCGGTTCAGTGCTTCTTGGAGGTTGCTTGCGGTGACCTCGACGACCAGACCCCCGGGAACCGCGGGGCGCGCTGCCGGCGGCTGGCCGGGAACCGGGCCGGCCGGCATCCCACTGCCTGCCGTGGCTGCGGAGGGGGCCGTCAGGCCGGCAACGGAGGACAGGTCGACGGCGCCGCGGGTACCCGCGGGCGGGGTGGTCTCGCTCATGCGCAGATTCTCTCAAACGCGCAGGGCTGCGCGATCACAGGGCCTTGCCGGAGACGAGCAGCTCGGCCCCACCGATGACCGATGCCTGCCCCGTCGGGGGGATGAGCATGACGAAGGTCTCGAGGTTGTTCAGGGTGAGCGACTTCGTCACCTTCTTCTTGCCGGTCAGCTTGGCGTACTCGGCGGGCAGGACGAGCTCCTTGGCAGCCTTGGTCACGGCCAGGGTGTCCGTGCGCTTCATCAGGCCGAAGGTGACCACTCCTCCGTCGGCGAGGCGGAAGGACACGGCGTTCTTCAGCTCGGGCGTGTGCACCTGGGTCAGGGTGCCGAGCTTGCCGAGCGCCTTGGCCTGGGCCGCGGCGGTGGTCTTCAGGGAGTTGGCGAACGCGTTGTCGACGGAGACGGCCTTCGTCGCCACGGGCTTGGGGAAGGCCAGGGCTGCCGCGTAGGCCTTGATGACCGCCTCCGGCGTGGCCGGGAGCCCCTCGCCGTCGGTGACCTCCACCATCGGGGACCCGGCGTTCTCCGGGGCCACCGCGGGAAGCGTGGCGCCGGCGAACATCGGCACGCTCGAGACGATCTTGAACGGCTGGTCGGGCTTCTCGGAGACCAGGACGTGCAGCATCTGGGTGTTCGTCGCTTCGTCGAGGGTCGACGCGACGATGGCACGGGGCCAGGCCCGACCCTGCGACTGGCCGACGATCGTCGGCTTCGGTGCAACCGCGAGGTCAGGGGTGGCCGCGGGTGCCGCGCCACGGGCCGCCATCGCGTTGGCCACGGTCAGGGCGTCACCCGCAAGGAAGACCGCACGGGCTGCGGCCGCCTTCTTGGCGTCACCCTCGATGGGCGCCTCCGCCTGCGCGAGGACCCGGGCGGCGATGTCGGCGGCGCCTTCGTCCCCGAGCGGCGCGGAGACGGACTTCTCGGCTGGCGCCGGGCGCAGGCCCACGAGGGCGTCCTGCGTCCCGCAGCCGGTGAGGAGAAGGGCACTGGCCAGGGTGGCGGCGGCAACGGCGGATGTCGTGCGGCGGGTCATCGGGTGACCTCCTCGGTGGGCGCTTCGTCGATGGATCGGCGGCTGGGCCAGGCCAACGCCACGCCGGCCACGATGAGGAAGAGTCCGGCCAGGACGGCGACGACGGCCTCGACGAACCACGTCTTGTCCGTGACGGTGAAGGTCACGGTCTCGAGCGTCCCGCCCTCGCTGGCGATGACGAGTGCCTCGGGCGCCTGGGCCTGAGTGACCGTCAGGGTCACAGGCCCCTGGGCGGACTCCTGTTGGCGCCACAGGTCGGCAAGGCCCAGGGCGGGAGGCTCGCCGGACCCCACCGTCCGGGTCAGCAACACCCAGTCGCGAACCCCGACCCCCGTGGCGGACACGACGCGGGCGTCGCCGAGCACGTCAGCGGCATCCGAAGGGTTGGCCAGGGCCATCCAGGCCGTGGCACCCTCGGCGGGGGTGGCGGTCACGACGACGTCGGACTCGACGCGGTTGAGCACCGAGGGCCTGATGATCACCGGGTCGGTCGTCGCCGGTCGGGCGGTGAACTGCGCCGTGCCCGAGGACCCCAGCTGGGTCGCGAACCAGGCGCCGATGACGGTGAGCACCAGGCCGAGAACGGCGAGGAGTGCACCGACGACGCTCTTCACGATCGTGGTCATGGGGATGCGGTCCTTCGGGTTGACAAGGGGGGCACCGTCGCGGAGAACGCGCCACGGCGTTCCCTCCACCATGACAAACGCCCCACCCTCCCGACAAATCCCACGGCGGGAGAACTCCCGTCAGGCCTCGAAGTCGCCTGCCCCGACGCGGACCTCACGAAGCAGTCCGAACAGCACGTCGTGCTGCTCGGCGTCGAGCATCGAGAGCCCGAAGTCGGCCGCCTCCAGATCACGGGTCACCGCCTCCATCGCCGCGCGACCGGCATCCGTGATCACCGCGAACGCGCCTCGACGGTCGGCGGGGTTGGGCACCCGCTCGACGAACCCCTGGGCCACCAGGCGCTGGACGATGTTCGTCGCGCTCGTCGGGTGCACCATGAGGCGCTCCCCGATGCGGGACATCGAGAGGCGCCCGTCGCGGCTGAAGGTGAGCAGCACCAGTGCTTCGTAGCGCGCGAAGGTCAACCCGTGGCGACCCGCGATGGCGTCGAACTGGGCGAGGAGCAGCTGCTGGACGCGCATGATCGACGTCGCCGTGGCCATCGACGAGGCGTGCGACTCCTCACCCCAGCGCTCGCGCCACAACTGGCTCGCCCGCGCGATCGGGTCGAGGGGCAGGCGCACCGGCTGGCTCACACCCAGCACGGTAGCCCAGCGACGCCCCGGACCGGCCCTCGGGAAGGCGGCACCAACGGATTGCGCAAGCGCTCTCGCAGTCCCTAGCGTTGCCCCTCATGAGCGGTATGAACCCGGTGACCTGGACCGACCACGACTCGGTCCTCTTCGACCTCGACGGGGTCCTCACCCCCACGGCGGAGGTGCACATGCGGGCCTGGTCGGAGATGTTCAACGCCTTCCTCTCGTCGTGGCAGGACCCCGCCGCCGACACCTCGGCCTACACCGACGACGACTACTTCGCTCACGTCGACGGCAAGCCGCGCTACGACGGCGTGCGGGACCTGCTCACGGCACGCGGCATCGACCTGCCCGAGGGAGACCCGAGCGACGCCCCCACCCTCGACACCGTGTGCGGACTCGGCAACCGCAAGAACGACGCCTTCAACGCCGTCCTCGAACGCGACGGGGTGTCACCGTTCCCGGGATCGGTGGCGCTGCTGGACCACCTGCGCGACCTCGGGATGCCGCTCGCGGTCGTCTCGTCGTCGGCGAACGCCCCGGCCGTGCTGGAGGCCGCCGGCCTGGCCGGACGCTTCGTCACCGTCGTCGACGGCCGGGTCGCCACCGAGCTCGGACTGCCGGGCAAGCCTGCTCCCGACACGTTCGTGCACGCGGCCACGGCGTGCGGCACCACGCCGGCGCGTTCGGTCGTCGTCGAGGATGCCGTGTCGGGCGTTCGCGCTGGAGCGGCCGGTGAGTTCGGCCTCGTCATCGGCGTGGACCGCGGTGCGGGCACCCAGACCTTGACGGATGCCGGTGCGCACCTCGTCGTCGCGGACCTCGGCGAGCTGGCGTGAGCACCGCGCAGACCTCGGCGGACCCGCTGGACCGCAGCCGCTTCCCCGCCGACCCGTGGCGGCTGGTGGAGTGCGACCCCGAACGAGCCGACCTCGGGGTCACCGAGACGCTGTTCACCGTGGCCAACGGCTACATCGGGCTGCGTGGCAACCCCGAGGAGGGTCGCCACGCCCACGAGCACGGGACGTACATCAACGGCTTCCACGAGACCTGGCCGATCCGGCACGCGGAGGCGGCCTACGGGTTCGCCCGCACGGGGCAGACCCTGGTCAACGCCCCCGACGCGAAGCTGATGAAGCTCTACGTCGACGACGAGCCGCTGGTGATCGGCACGGCCGACCTCGAGAGCTACGAGCGGTCGCTGGACTTCCGTGACGGAGTCCTGCGTCGATCCCTGGTGTGGCGCACCCCGTCGGGCAAGCGGGTCGAGGTCGTCTCCACGCGCATGGTGTCGATGACCCAGCGCCACCTCGTCCTGCTCACGCTCGAGGTGAGCATGCTCTCCGGCGACGCCCCGGTGGTGGTGTCCTCGCAGCTGCTCAACCGTCAGGACGGGGTCGACGAGTACCACGGCCAGTCGGCCGCCGACACCGGCCTGGCCGACCCACGCAAGGCGGCGGCCTTCGAGGGCCGGGTGCTCGAGCCGCGGCTGCAGATGGCCAAGGACGACCGGATGATGCTGGGCTACCAGTGCGCCAACTCCCGGATGACCGTCGCCGTGGCCGCCGACCACGCCGTGTCGACACCCGACCCGTACGAGGTCGTCATGAGCGACGAGCCGGACCTGACGAAGATGGTCTTTCGCGTCGACGCCCGCGAGGGCAGCACGCTGCGCATCGAGAAGACCGTGGCGTACCACACCTCGCGCGGCCTGCCCGTTCGTGAGCTGTCCGACCGGTGCCGCCGCACCCTGGACCGGGCAGCCCGGGTCGACAACGAGCACTGGCTGGCTGAGCAGCGTGACTGGTTCGACGCGTTCTGGGCCTCCGCCGACGTCGAGGTCGACACCGGAGACGAGACCTCGGATGCCGTGCAGCAGGCCATTCGCTTCAACCTGTTCACCCTGGCCCAGGCCAGCGCCCGGGCCGACGGGCTCGGGGTGGCGGCCAAGGGGGTCACCGGCTCGGGGTACGAGGGCCACTACTTCTGGGACACCGAGGTCTACGTCGCCCCCTTCCTCACCTACACCCGGCCCGAGCTGGCCCGAAACCTCATGCTCTTCCGCAGCCGGATGCTGCCCGCCGCTCGTGAGCGGGCTGCGGAGATGAGCCAGCGCGGGGCCCTCTTCCCCTGGCGCACCATCAACGGTGAGGAGGCCTCGGCGTACTACGCCGCCGGTACCGCCCAGGTGCACATCGACGCCGACGTCGCGCACGCGCTCGTGCAGTACGTCAGCGCCACCGGCGACGAGGAACTGCTCGTGCGTCACGGCCTCGCCATCCTCGTCGAGACCGCCCGGCTCTACGCCGACCTCGGCTTCTGGCGCAGCAACGGGGAACGCTCGTTCCACATCCACGGAGTGACCGGTCCCGACGAGTACACGACGGTGGTCAACAACAACCTGTTCACCAACGTCATGGCCCGCTACAACCTCGAGCAGGCGGTGTCGTGGGTGCGCTGGGCGCAGGAGCACCACGCGCAGGAGTACGCCCGCCTGGCTCATCGCCTCAAGGTCACCGATGACGAGGTCACCGAGTGGGCGGCCTGCGCGGCGGGCATGCACATCCCGTTCGACGAGGGCCTGCAGATCCACCCGCAGGACGACTTCTTCCTCGACCGCGAGGTGTGGGACCTCAGCCAGACCCCGGACGAGCTTCGACCTCTGCTGCTGCACTACCACCCGCTGGTGATCTACCGCTTCCAGGTGCTCAAGCAGGCTGACGTCGTGCTCGCCCTGTTCCTCCAGGGCAACCGCTTCACCGCCGACGAGAAGCGCCGAGACTTCGAGTACTACGACCCCATCACCACCGGCGACTCGACGTTGTCGGCCGTGGTGCAGTCGGTCGTGGCAGCCGAGGTCGGCTACCACGAGGTCGCCCACGCCTACTTCGTCGACGCCCTGTACGTCGACCTGGCGAACGCCCACGCCAACACCGTCGACGGGCTGCACATCGCCTCCACCGGCGGGGTGTGGTGCGCGCTGGTCAACGGCTTCGGCGGGATGCGCGACCACGAGGGCCAGCTCTCCTTCGACCCGCGCCTGCCCGCCGACTGGCGCTCGCTCACCTACCGGCTGACGTGGCGGGGCACCCGACTCGTCGTCGACCTCACCCCCACCAGGCTGCGCCTGCGCTCGGTCGAGGGCGAGCAGCCCGTGCCGGTGAGCGTGGCCGGCATCCGGCACGTCGTGGAGCCGGGGTGCACGCTCGAGGTGCCCCTCGACGGGCACGGCCCGCAGATCCCCGGTCTGCTGCCCAAGCGCCCGCCGACCGGCGGCACCCGCACCGACGGCAGCCGCATCACGGCCGGGGTGCCGACGGCCATCCCCCTCCCCGAGGTCACCGACCCTCCCCCGGCCTGACCCCGGCATCACCTTTCTCGCCCGGTGCCAGGACCTTCACCTTCGCACCACAACCGTTCTGGTGCGAACCTGAACCTTGTGGCATCGGGCGAGAAAGCTCGGCGGATGCCGGGTCAGGGGGTGGTGAGGGCGCCGTCGTCGAGGTGCACCACTCGGTCGGCCGCTGCGGCCGCCTCCGGGTCGTGCGTGGCCATGACGACCGCTGCCCCCTGTGAGGCCCGCGCGCGCAGCCGTCGCAGCACGACCTCGCGGTTCGTGTGATCCAGTTCCGAGGTCGGCTCGTCAGCCAGCAGCACGAGGCAGTCCAAGGCCAGCGCACGCGCCACGGCCACGCGCTGCTGCTGTCCGCCGGACAGCTCCTCGACGAGGTGCGAGAACACCTCACCCAGCCCGACGGAATCCAGCGCGGCGTCCGCCCGAGCAGGCGCGTGCGCGGCAGCCACCCCACGGGCGAGCAGCGGGCGGCCCACGTCTGCCGCAGCCCGTTCCTCACGCCGGGTACCCGGGCCAGGTGTCGGCGTGGACCGCCATGTCGAGGGCGCCGATGTCCTGCCCGTCGAGCACGGCAGCCTGGTCCCGGTGGCCGGTGGGCCGGTATCCGACCTTCTCGTAGACGCGGCGGCCGCGCGGGTTGGTGTCGAGCACCTCGAGGGTGATGCGGGTGAGGCCGAGGTCTCGGATGCCGTAGCTCGTCGTGAGCGCGACGGCTTCGGTTCCGAGCCCCCGGTCACGCCCGGCGGGCCCGACGAGGACGCGCAGGTTGCACGTACGTTCCTGCGGGTCGTAGTCGTTGAGCACCACCTCCCCGACGAGGGTCCCTGCCTCGTCCTCGATGGCCAGGTCGAGGCGGTCGTCCTGGTCGGGGCGCGAGGAGTACCACTGCACGAGCGTGTCGTCGAGGGACCAGGGCTCATGCGCCTGCGCGGTGGTCTCGACGCTGCCGGTCAGCAGACGCACCTGCGGGTCGGAGAGGATCTGCGCCATCGCCTCGGCGTCCTCGCCCGTCATCGGCCGCAACGTCACGTGCTGGCCGCGCAACCTCGGCTTCGTGGCGAAGTCGGGAGCGGGGTCAGGATCGCTGACGGACGTGCGGGGCACCCCGACATCCTGCCCGACCGGATCCCGTTGCGTCCGGCAGGTTGGTCGTTGCAGGGCCCAACATGCCGGACGTCAGGAGCAGGGTCTCGCTTGCGTCCGGCAAGGTGGTGGCCAGAACCACCAAAGTGCCGGACGCAAGAAGCAGGGGCAGGGGCAGGGCTCACGTGAGGGAGCGCACCAGCGCATCGGCCGCGGCGTACGGGTCGCTGCGGCCCGCGACGACCTCACCCGCGAGCACGTCGAGGCGGGTGTCGCCGGACAGCCCCCCGACTCTGGCCCGCAGCGTCGCCAGGGCCAGCCCTTCGATCTCGTGGGAGGCCCGGCGCACCCGGCGCGCGGTGAGCCCGTCACTGCCGAGCCAGGCGCGGTGCTCCTCGATGGCGGCGACGACGTCGTCGACCCCGTCGCCGGTGGTGGCGACGGCCCGCACGACGGGGGCCCGCCACGACCCCGGCTCCGAGCGGTCGCCGAGGTCCACCGCGTGGCGCAGGTCCCGCACGGCCCGGTCGGCTCCCTCGCGGTCCCCCTTGTTGACGACGAGGACGTCGGCGACCTCGAGGATGCCGGCCTTGGCGGCCTGGATGCCGTCCCCCATTCCGGGTGCGACGAGGACGAGTGTCGTGTCCGCGGTCGCGGCCACCTCGACCTCGGACTGCCCGACCCCGACGGTCTCGAGGAGCACGACGTCGCACCCCGCGGCATCCAACACGCGCAGCGCCTGCGGAGCGGCCCACGACAGGCCGCCGAGGTGACCCCGGGAGGCCATCGAGCGGATGAACACCTCGGGGTCGGCGGCGTGCTCGGACATCCGGATCCGGTCGCCGAGCAGCGCTCCGCCCGAGAACGGCGACGACGGGTCGACGGCGAGCACCCCGACCCGGGCACCCCGCTCGCGGTAGCGGGTCACGAGCGCGTTGGTCGTCGTCGACTTGCCCACGCCCGGCGACCCGGTGACGCCGATGACGTGGGCGCGACCGGCATCCGACGCCAGCGCACGCATCACCTCACGAAGCGCGGGGTGGCCGTCCTCGACGAGCGAGATCAGCCGGGCGACGGCACGCGGACGCCCCTGCCTCGCCTGAGCGACGAGGGAGGGGACGTCGACGGTGCGTGGCGTGATCGGGGGTGTCAGTCCGGCTCAGGCCTGCGCGGGGACGCGGACGATGAGGGCGTCACCCTGACCGCCGCCACCGCACAGGGCCGCGGCGCCGACCCCACCGCCACGCCGCTGGAGCTCCAGGGCGAGGTGCAGAGTGATGCGGGCACCGGACATGCCGAGGGGGTGGCCGAGGGCGATGGCCCCACCGTTGGGGTTGACCTGCTCCTCGGACACGCCGAGCTCCTTGGCGGAGACGAGGCCGACCGCGGCGAAGGCCTCGTTGATCTCGACGAGGTCGAGGTCGGCGGGCGTGATGCCCTCCTTGGCGCAGGCCGCCTTGATCGCCTCGGCGGGCTGGCTCTGCAGCGTCGAGTCCGGGCCGGCGACGACGCCGTGGGCGCCGATCTCGGCCAGCCAGGTCAGGCCCATTTCCTCGGCCTTGGACTTGCGCATGACGACGACCGCGGCGGCGCCGTCGGAGATCTGGGAGGCCGACCCGGCGGTGATGGTGCCGTCCTTGGCGAAGGCCGGGCGCAGGCCCGCGAGCGACTGGGCGGTGGTGTCGGCGCGGATGCCCTCGTCGGTGCGGAACTCGATGGGGTCACCCTTGCGCTGCGGGATCTGCACGGTGACGACCTCGTCGTCGAAGAGCCCGTCCTTCCACGCGCGGGCGGCACGCTGGTGGCTGCGTGCGGCGAACTCGTCCTGCTCCTCGCGGGTCACGGCTCGCTCGCCGTGGTTGGCCGACTCGGTCAGGCCACCCATGCCCTGCGCGGTGAACACGTCGGAGAGCGCGTCGTAGTCCATGTGGTCGCGCAGCGTGACGTTGCCGTACTTGAAGCCGTCACGGCTCTTCTCGAGCAGGTGGGGCGCGTTGGTCATCGACTCCTGGCCACCGGCGACGATGATCTCGAACTCACCCGCGCGGATGAGCTGGTCGGCGAGCGCGATGGCGTCGATGCCGGAGAGGCAGACCTTGTTGATGCTCAGCGCCGGGACGGTCATCGGGACGCCGGCCTTGACCGCCGCCTGCCGTGCCGGGATCTGCCCCTCACCGGCGTAGAGGACCTGGCCCATGATCACGTAGTCGACGTCCTGCGGGTTGACCCCCGCCTTGTCGAGGGCGCCCTTGATGGCGAAGCCGCCGAGGTCGGAGCCGCTGAAGCCCTTGAGTGAACCGCTCATCCGCCCCATGGGGGTGCGGGAGCCGGCGACGATGACGGTCGGGTCAGTGGACATGCAGGGGCCTCCGGTGTCGGGGTGTCGAACAGGTCGGGGATCGTGCTCGACTCTAGCGACGGGCGGATGCCGTGCCGACCCCCACGGCCCGTGACCCTCACCACCAGCAGGTCTGACGATCAGGGACGAAAGATGTCCTCGATGGTGGTGCCGAAGTGGCGGGCGATCGTGAACGCCAGTGGCAGTGACGGGTCGAACCGCCCCCGCTCGATCGAGATCACGGTCTGCCGCGAGACCCCGAGGAGCTCGGCCAGGGCTGCCTGCGACAACTGGTGCTCGGCCCGCAGTTCGGCCAGCCTGTTCTCCACGGGTCAGCGCTGTGCGAATCGCAGCCAGAGGTAGGACCCTGCGAACGTGCCGAGCCCGAGCACGAGCGCATGCACCAGGCCCACCGGCGCCATCCACGACACGTTCAGGGCACCGCCCACGCCCTCGAGGAAGAGCAGCCCCCCGATCATGGTGGCGAAGGCGGTTGCAGCTGCTTCCTGGAACCACGCGTGCTCGACACCGAGTTCGCCCTGGGCGATGTCACGCTCGGTGGTGGCCCGGTCGAACCACAGCACCTGGAGCGCGACGGTGATGACTGGCCAGGTGGTGAACGCCGTGACGACCACGACCACGCTCGCCGGTGCGCCGGGGTTGCGGCTGGCCATCAGCAACCCGAACACCAGGCCCAGGGCCAGGCCGAGCACCGCCGCCCGCCACCATGCCTGAACGATCGATCTCATCGTGACTCCCATTGCCGCATCCCCTCGAAGTAAAGCGTGCTTGACGTAAAGCAACCTTTACTAACATCGGAGCGAAAGTCAAGGTCACTTGACGTGTCCGGTACCCCGACGGAAGCCCTCGATCGGCGCAGCGGCTGGACCGCGGGGCCTTTCTCCGGATGTGCGTCCTTACTCCCGATCTGCGCTGCTGCAAGGACGCACATCCGGAGTAGGGATCTGCGACGGGAGGAAGGCCCAGCCATCCGTCGTGATGCTCGCCACGTGAGGTGTGCGCGCGGCATCCGCGCTTCCTACGCTGTGGGCCATGACTGCGCTGCCCACCGACCTGTTCACCGCGATCGACCACGTCGGCGTCGCCGTGCCCGACCTCGACGAGGCGATCGCCTTCTACACCTCGACCTACGGGATGCGGATGCTCCACGAGGAGACCAACGAGGAGCAGGGCGTGCGCGAGGCGATGATGGCCGTGGGCGACTCCGGGTCCTGCATCCAGCTCCTGGCGCCCCTCACCCCCGCCTCGACGATCGCGAAGTTCCTCGATCGCAGCGGCCCCGGCATCCAGCAGCTGGCCTACCGCGTCACCGACCTGGATGCCGTGAGCGCCACCTTGCGAGAGCGTGGGTTGCGCCTGCTCTACGACGCGCCCCGGCGCGGCACGAGCAACAGCCGGGTCAACTTCATCCACCCCAGGGACGCGGGCGGCATCCTCGTCGAGCTCGTCGAACCGGCCGACTCAGCCCACTGACGGTCACGACGGCGCGCTGACGGGCTCGACGGGTCAGCGCACCAGGGCCTTGCGGTTGCGCATCGCCCGCACGAACGTGGCGCCGGCAAAGGGCAGGAACAGCGCCCCGGTGAGCAGCGCCACCGCAGCCAACGAGTTGTAGGCCCACACGTCGGTGGCCCGAACGACCTCGGCCTGAGCGTTGGCCCACCAGCCCAGGGCGAGGAACCCGACCCCCATCAGGAGCATGACCAGGGGGCCCACGTAGCTCGTCGGCCGCCACGGCCCCGACCCCGGCATCGTGTTCGACATGCTCTCAGCGTGGCACACCGGGCTCGGCCGAGCCAGCGTTCTGCGAGCCGCCGCGCCCATCCGATGCCGCCCCGGCGGCGACGAGCGTCGGGGCCAACACGACGGCGATGAAGGCCGGGATGACCAGGCCCGAGTCGTTGACCGCGAACCCGACCAGGGCGAGGACGACGGCCCCGCGCAGCACCGGCACCCCGGCATCCACCGGGCGCCAGCCGACCCGCCAGGCCACCACCACGAGAACCACCGTCGCGATCGAGATGGCCAGCAGCGGCGGGGACCCGAGGTTGGTGACGTTCTGCGCGAGCTTGCGCCCGAGCACCGAGCCCGCCTCCCCCGAGATCACCGTGTCGACGAACTCGCCGAGGTGGGTGCGCGACGCCTGCGGGCGCCGCCAGTCGAGCCAGGAGATCGCCCCGACGAGCAGCCCGGCCGCCACGACAGCCACCACCGACCGGCGCAGCGTCAGCCGGACGCCAGCGACACCGGCGATGACGACGAGCCCACCAAGCAGCAGCCCCGGCGGGCCGCCGAAGTCGGCACCGAGCGACGGCAGGCCCTCGATCGCCAACAGCACGACGAGCAGCCCGAGCCCCAGCCCCACCGCGACCTGGCGCGAGCGCCACCGCGCCCTCGCGACCCAGGCGACGAGCACGAGCGCCGCCAGCCCGTAGAGCGCGAAGCTCGTGTTCCCGAAACCGTAGAACCGCCCACCGACGGTCGGGTTCTGCCCGAAGACCGACCCGAGCTGCAGCCGCGACCCGAGGAGCACGTCACCGGCGAGCACCACCACCGTGAACAGCGCCAGGGTGCGCAGCGCACCCAGCGGATGCCGTCGCTCGGCACCCAGCGCGACCGCCGCCACCAGCGCGGTCACCGCCACGAGGATCGCGACGAACACCGCGGCCGGGGCCGGCATCTGCCACCAGGGCACCAGGTTCGCGGCAAACGTCGAGATGGGCACGGCAGCCACCGCGACACCGCCGACGACCAGCGCCCGGGGCAGCTCTCGCGACGCCCCGCGACGCCACCAGCTCCACGCACCCAGGGCCGCCCAGAGGGCGAAGCCCACGGCCAGCCAGGCCGTCACCTGCGGGCTCACCGATCGCAGGGTCGCGGCCCGCGTCTCGAACCCGACGAGGCCATCGACCCGCTGACCGGCCGACGAGGCCCCCGAGACCACGGACACGGCCCGCCCGCTGATCGGTGCGTCCTCGACCCCGACCCGCTCGAGGGCCGTGGCCGTGAGGTCCTGGAGCTGGATGGCGCCGGGCTGCCGCGTCGAGCCCGAGGTCAGCAGGCCCTCGCCGAACGACGGACCGCTCGCCACGACCGCCCGCGGTCGCACGCTGGAGTCACCGTCGCCGAGCCCGGCCACGACGACGTCGGCCCCGGGTGCCGCCCCGACGACCTGGGCGACGAGCGCGTCGAGGCGCGCCACGGCATCCGCCCGCTCGGGCTGGGTGACCGGCAGCGCTCCCCCGTCGACGAGCACCACGGGGCACTCGACACTGGTCGGCACCGTGTCGGAGTACGTCGACCCCACCGAGCCGTCAGGGTCGGCAGCACCGATCGCCGCGCCCGCCCCGCTGCTCTGCAGGCACGCCCCGGATGCCGCGACCGCCTCGGCGAGCAGCCCCGGTCTGGCGTCGTAGGAATCTGCAGCGGCAGCAGCCAGGTAGTCCGACCAGTACGGCACGAGCCCACCGACCGGGGGCAGCGGCTCGCGGCACGGCCCGGGCAGGTCCCCCGCGCGTCGCCCGGCGGAGAGGGTGAGCCAGCCGTCGATGGCGCAGGAGCGGCTGCGCACCGCCCGCACGGTCAGCGACCCGGAGGCGCCCTGCTCGACGAGCGCCGTGAGGGCCGGCAGGTCGTCGCGCTCGAGGTCGGACCAGGCGAGCCCGGGCGCGCCGACGATGACGAGTGGCGGGGTGTTTGAGGCCGTGGCTGTCGTCGCGGACGTCGCGGCGGAAGCCGTCGCCCACGCCCATGGTGTGGCCGCGAGGCCGAGGGTCGCGGCAACGAGAGCCATGGCGGCGACGAGGGCGCGGCGCATCATCCCCGCACCAGCTCGTGGGTGGCGATGACCACGAGGGATGCCGTCCACGCGAGGGGGGCGACCGCGGCCGGTCGGCCGTCGTGCAGCACCTTCTCGGGGTAGGAGCCGGCCTCGGTGCGGTGGTCACCGAGCCATTTCAGGAGGATCTCGGCCTTGCTCGGGTAGCCGTTCGCGGCCCACGCGGCGGCGAACAGCGCGGTGGTCGGGGTCCAGCTGATGCCGTCGTTCTTCCACGAGGCGCCGGGCGCCAGCCCCCCGGCCGGGCGCAGCATCGAGGTCTGGGCCCGGTCGATGGCCGTCAGCACCTCGACGTCCGCCTCCGTCGGCCCGATGGGGGCGACGAGGAACGTCACGGCGGCATCCGAGGCCGAACCGCCGAGCAGTCGCGGGTAGCCGTTGGGGCCGAAGTGCTTGCGAACCTGCGCCGCCAGGGTGTCCGAGGCGGCCCGGGCCCGCTCGGCCAGCGCGTACTCCCCCACCAGGGGCAGCACGACCGCGCCGCTGCGCAGCCCGGCGAGGACGGCGGCCGCGGTGCCCAGGGTGAGGGTGTCCTCCACGATCTCCCAGTAGTCCGACGACGCCGGCGGCAGGGCGGTCGCCTCGTCGAGGGAGTCCAGCAGCTTGGTGCAGCTGCGCACGAGCAGGGAGGTGAGCGGGGTGAGCAGCTCGGTGGCCCGCTCAGGGGCCTGCGCCGCGATCTGGCCAGCGCCCCACACCACCCAGCCGGTGCCGTCGAGCTGGGCGACGCGGTCGTCAGGGGGGCGCCGCGTGCTCGGGTCGTAGCGCGCCTCGAACCCGCCGTCCCTGCCCTGGACACCGCGCAACCAGCGCAGCTGGTCGGCCGCTGCGTCGTGGTGGCCGACCCGGGCCAGGGCTGCTGCCACGAACGAGACGTCCCTGGGCCACGCGTAGCGCCACCGGTCGGTCCACCCCGCCACGGAGACCTTGAGGTCGGCGGAGAGGGCGCGCAGGTCGAGCAGGGCAGAGCGCAGCACGTCGTCACCCGCGTCGAGTCGGGTCTGCACCCACGGGGCGCACGAGGAGAGCCACGCCTGCTCCTCCTCGAGCAGGGCAGCCGTCTGGACGCGGTCGGCGAGTACCCGCGTGCCCGGCACCACGGCATCCACCCGTCCCACCGGGACGATCTCACGGCTCCCGCCCCCGCCGAAGGCCACCGTCTCCCCGTACAACGGCACCTCGGCGCGCATGATCCGCTCGGTGATGCTCCAGTACGCCGTGCCCGAGTAGGCCAGCAGCCCGACCCCACCGAGCAGCACGCGGCGGCGGGTCAGGGCGATCGGGGACACGACGAAACTGTATGCCGGATGCCCGAGCAGGGCTCCCGACCCCCGTGAGCCGGATCACGCTGTGGGCACCGTCATACGCACGCGACCGCGGCCGGGTCGGCGGCTAGGTTCACGCAAGACCCAGCCTTCGCCGCCAAAGGAGCACGACCGCATGGACCAGATCCGCGAGGCCATCCTCTCCGGGGACCGCACCGAGCAGACCTACGCCGGGATCGAGGTGCCGAAGACCTATCGGGCCGCGACCGTGCACAAGGACGAGGCCCTGATGTTCGAGGGTCTGGCCAGCCGCGACAAGGACCCGCGCAAGTCCCTGCACGTCGAGCAGGTGCCCACCCCCGAACTCGCGCCCGGTGAAGCCCTCGTCGCCGTCATGGCCAGCGCCATCAACTACAACACCGTGTGGACCTCGATCTTCGAGCCGGTGTCGACGTTCGGGTTCCTCGAGCGCTACGGCCGCACCTCGGAGTTCGCCAAGCGTCACGACCGCGACTACCACGTCGTCGGCTCCGACCTCGCGGGCGTCGTCCTGCGCGTGGGTCCGGGTGTGACCAAGTGGAAGCCCGGCACCGAGGTCGTCGCGCACTGCCTGTCCGTCGAGCTCGAGGACGCCGCCGGTCACGACGACACGATGATGGACCCGCAGCAGCGGATCTGGGGGTTCGAGACCAACTTCGGCGGTCTGGCCGAGCTCGCGATCGTCAAGGCCAACCAGCTGATGCCCAAGCCCACCCACCTGTCGTGGGAGGAGGCGGCATCTCCCGGCCTGGTCAACAGCACGGCCTACCGCCAGCTCATCTCGCGCAACGGCGCCCACATGAAGCTCGGTGACCGCGTGCTCATCTGGGGTGCGTCGGGCGGATTGGGCTCCTACGCGACCCAGATGGCCCTGGCCGGCGGCGCGACCCCGATCTGCGTGGTCTCCTCCCCCGAGAAGGCCGCGATCTGCCGCGCGATGGGCGCCGAGCTCATCATCGACCGCTCCGCGGAGGGGTACCGGTTCTGGAACGAGGACGGGACGGCGCAGAACCCCAAGGAGTGGCAGCGCCTGGGCAAGAAGATCCGTGAGCTGACCGGTGGGCACGACGTCGACATCGTCTTCGAGCACCCCGGCCGCGAGACCTTCGGCGCCAGCGTCTACGTCGCCCGCAAGGGCGGCACGATCGTCACGTGTGCGTCGACCTCGGGGTACATGCACGAGTACGACAACCGCTACCTGTGGATGAACCTCAAGCGCATCGTCAGCTCCCACTTCGCGAACTACCGCGAGGCGTGGGAGGCCAACGAGCTCATCGACCGCGGCCTGATCCACCCGACCCTGAGCCGCACCTACCGCCTCGAGGACGTCGGCACCGCCGCCCTGGACGTGCACCGCAACCTCCACCAGGGCAAGGTCGGCGTGCTGACGCTGGCCCCCGAGGAGGGCCTCGGCGTGAGCAACCCCGAGAAGCGGGCCCGGTTCGAGAGCGAGATCAACCGCTTCCGCAACGCCTGACCTTTTCCCGACTTCGTGCGACTTGGGTGCGGTTCTGCGCCACACACCTGCCCAGACCGGTGCCGAAGTCGCACGAAGTCGGAGAGGGATGCCGTGGCGCCCGGCGGCCTCATCTCACCGTAGGGTTGCCGCGGGAGGTGTGGCGTGGACGTGTCGAGGCTGTGGAGCCCGGTGACCCGGTGGGGTGAGTTCCGGCGACGGCAACTCGCGGCGCTCGAGGAGAGCAACCGCATCGCGGCCCGGGCGACGGACGCCGAACCCGCCGACGTCGACCACACCGCCACCGCCTCCGCCCCCGGCGACGGTGACGCGGTCGTCCAGCCCCAAACCCCCACCGGGAGCTCCGAGGAATCCCGCACCTCGGCATCCTCGCCGTTCGTCGTCGACCCGACCCAGCCGACGGTCACGCCCTACGGTGTCATCGGCCGCCCGCTCAACCGCCACTCGCCGTTCTACATCGGCTTCTTCGGCGCCACGGGGGCGATCATCGCCATCGGCCTGTGGCGGCTCGTCGGGCAGATCACGACGACGCTGACGCTGCTCGTCGTCTCCCTCTTCATCGCGCTCGCACTCAGCCCGATCGTCGACGGCCTCGTGTCGCGGGGCGTGCGCCGGGCCGCAGCCGTGGCCGCCGTCTTCAGCGGGTTGCTCGTGATCTTCGGCGTGATCCTGGCCGTGGTCATCCCGCCCGTCGCCCTCGAAGGGGCGGAACTGGCGCGACAGGCCCCCGGATACGTCGAGCAGCTCCTTGATGCCCGCTGGGTGCGCGACCTCGACGCGAACTATGACGTCCTGGACACCCTCCAGGCCGAGATCCGAGCGCGGGCCATGGACCAGTCGTTCATCCAGGGGGTGCTCGGCGGCATCTTCGGGGTGGGCAGAGCCGTGCTCAACGGCACCTTCCAGGTCTTCACGGTGCTCGTGCTGACGCTGTACTTCCTGGGGTCGCTGCCGCGCGTCAAGCAGGCTGGTTACGCCCTCGTGCCGGCCTCGCGGCGGTCCCGCGTCGAGCCGCTGTCGGAGGAGATCATGCGCCGGGTGGGCTCCTACGCCCTGGGCCAGGTCTCCATCGCCACCCTGAACGGGGTGCTGTCGTACCTGATGATGACCCTCGTCGGCATCCCGTACGCCGCGGTGCTCGCCGTGACCGTCGGCCTGCTCGGGCTCATCCCGATGATCGGTGCCACCCTCGGGGCGGTGCTCGTGTGCGCCATCGCGTTCGTGTCCGAGCCGAACACGGCGCTCATCGCGGGCGTGTACTACCTGATCTACCAGCAGGTCGAGAACTACCTCGTGGCGCCGCGGATCATGCAGCGCACGGTGTCGGTACCGGGGCCGGTGACGATCGTCGCCGCCCTTGCCGGCGGCGCGCTGCTCGGGGTGCTCGGCGCCCTGCTCGCGATCCCGGTGGCCGCCGGGCTCCTGTTGCTCTACGAAGAGGTGCTGGTCCCGCGCCAGAACCGCGCCTGACCGCCCCCTACGGCTCAGGGGCGGGCGGCGTGCCGGGCCGACCAGCAGCGGGTGTGCCAGTGCCGCCGCTCATCGATACCGCCGACCCCCTGGGCCGGCCACACGACGACGTGCGGCGTACCGACGGCAATGCCCTGGTGACACCCCGGGCACCGGTACTCACGGGTCGATGTCGCCCCCGACAGCTGGCGGACGTGCCACGGACGGCCCGAGTAGGTCTGGGTACCGACCTCGCTGGCGCCCGAGAGCGGCCGGGACTCGAGGTCGCGGCGGCGGCGGTTGGCCCTGGGCATGCCGCCCATGCTTCCAGACGACGTCAGCCCGTGACGCGCGCGCTCGTCGGGTCGTACATCGGACGCAACGACACCACGGCCGGATGCCGGGTCCCGGCGACATCGACCTCCCACCGCCCGTCGGCGAGCCACTGCGGCGTCACCGGCCCGTCGCCGCCGACGAACGCCAGGCCCACCGCGCCGCCGAGGGTCCAGCCGTACGACGCCGAGCGCACCTCCCCGACGACGACACCGTCGCGCAGCACCGGCTCGGCGTGGAAGAGCAGCGGCTCGGGGTCGCTCAGCAGCACCTGGACGAGCCGGTGGTGCGGTGTGCCCTGTTCCTTGGCAGCCAGCGTGGCCTCGCGCCCGACGAACCCGCCCGGCTTGTCGAGGGCGACGGCGAAACCGAGCCCGACGCCGTAGACGTCGTCGGTGTTGTCGATGTCGTGGCCGAAGTCGCGGTAGCCCTTCTCCATCCGCAGGCTCGACAACGCCTTGAGACCCACGGGTCGGATGCCGTGCGCAGCACCCGCCGCGAGGACGGCATCCCACACCTCGCCCGCGTGCGAAGCGGGCGCGTACAGCTCCCACCCCAGCTCACCGAGGTAGGTGATGCGGATGGCGAGCACCTCGACACCGGCGATGTCGACGCGGCGCGCCGCCCGGAACGGGAAGGCCTCACTCGACCAGTCAGCGCCGGGAGCAGCCTGCGCGAGGGTCGCGCGGGAGCTGGGGCCCTGCACGGTGAGCAGCGCGAGCTCGGTCGTGACGTCCTCGACGGTGGCGTCGGCGTCTCCGACCGCCCGCCGCAGCTGGCCCAGCGCCGACCCGTGCGCGGTGTCGGACACGACGACGAGGAAGTCGTCCGCCGCCAAGCGGGTCACCGTGAGGTCTGCCCGGATGCCACCGTCCTCCCCGAGCCACTGGGTGTACGTGATGACCCCGTCGCGCTCGTTGACCGCGCCAGCGCTCAGGCGGTCGAGCACCACGCCGGAATCAGGCCCGCGCACCGCGAACTTGGCCATGAACGACATGTCCATGAGCCCGACGGCCTCGCGCACCGCCTCGTGCTCGGCGCGCCAGTTCGCGAACCACGGGTGGTGCCCCCAGCCTGGTTTGTCGGTGGGGGTCTGCCCACGCCCGGCGTACCAGGCCGCGGACTCCCAGCCGCTGACGTCACGCAGAAGGGCACCCTCCGCGACCAGCCGGTCGTGCACGGGTGAGGTGAACTCGCCACGCGCAGAGGTGAGCTCGATGCCCGGCGTGTGAGCGGCATACACGGTGCCGAGGATCTCGGCGGTGCGCTGCGCTCGGTGCGTCGGGTTGAGCTGCCAGTCCCGGAAGCGGGCGACGTCGAACCCGGTGACGTCGACGTCGGGGTGGCCGTCGGCGACCCACTGAGCGACGATGCGGCCCATCCCGCCAGCCGACAGGATGCCGACGGAGTTCAGCCCCGCACACACGAAGTAGCCGCGGATGCCGGGAGCCTCACCCACCGCCGGCGCGAGGTCGGGGGTGAAGGACTCGGGCCCGCAGAAGAACGTGCGGATGCCGACGGTCTCGACAACCGGTACGCGCGCGATGGCGCGCTCGACGAAGGGGCCCATCCGGTCCCAGTCGGGGGCGATCTCACCGAAGGAGAAGTCGCGTGGGATGCCGTCGACGTTCCATGCGGCGGCGACCGGCTCGAAGAGCCCGACCATCATGCCGCCGCCCTCCTCGCGGTAGTAGCCGTAGGAGGCCGGGTCCTCGAACACCGGCGCGTCCGGGCTCATGCCGTCGATCGGCTCGGTGATGAGGTAGTAGTGCTCGGCCGCCTGGTTCGGCACGACGACGCCGTTGCGCTCGGCGAGCTCACGGGCCCACATGCCCGCGCAGTTGACGACGACGTCGCACTCGACGTCACCGGCATCCGTGCGGACCCCGGTGACCTCCTCGACGAGCCCGCGCGGGCGGGTGACGACCTGCTCGACCCGCACCCCCTCGACGATCCTGACCCCGAGGTTGCGGGCCCCCCTGGCCAGGCTCATCGTGACGTCGACCGGGTTGATCCGGCCGTCGCCCGGCACGTGGAAGCCCGCGAGCAGGTCGTCGGTGCGCGCCAGCGGGAAGAGGTCGGCCATCTCCTTCGGGCCGATCTCCTCGACCTCGAGGCCGATGTGGCGCTGGAACGCCGCGACCCGGCGGTACTCCTCGAGCCGGTCGGCGTCCGCAGCCGCCTCGATGAGCCCGACCGGCTTGAACCCCGTCGCCACCCCTGTCTCCGCCTCCAGGCGGGCATAGAGGTCACGCGAGTACAGCCGCATCCGGGTGTTCGTCTCGCTCGTGGAGCCGAAACAGGTCATCAGGCCGGCCGCGTGCCACGTCGTGCCGGACGTCAGCCGGTCACGTTCGAGCACGAGGACATCGGTGATGCCCAGATGCGCCAGGTGGTAGGCGATCGAGGCGCCGATGACGCCTCCTCCGATGATGACGACCCGGGCCCGCGCCGGCAGTGCTGTGCTCACCCGCCCAACCTATCCACCCCGCGCCCGGCTCGGTTCCCCCTCCCCCGTCGAGAGGAGGCAACACGCAGGCGGTGAGCCCACGGCATCCGGACGCCCGCTCATGACCCGGGCGTCTTCAGATCGACCAATAGGTCACTCCAGGTACACGGCCTCGTACGCGCACTGACCTATTGGTCGATCTCGGTACGGTCACGTCGGATGCCGTGTCGCGCGCCGGATGCCGGATGCCAGATGCCGGTCAGGCGTAGGTGCGGAACCCGCGCCCGGTCTTGCGCCCCAGGTAGCCGGCGGTCACGAGGTGCTCGAGCAGCGGCGCCGGCGCATAGCCCGGCTCGCGGAACTCGGTGTAGAGCTCACGCTCGATGGCCAGGGACACGTCGAGGCCGACGACGTCGAGCAGCTCGAAGGGCCCCATCGGCAGCCCACAGCCCGCCTTCATCGCCGTGTCGATGTCGTCGGCCGAGGCGTAGTTGGCCTCGAGCATGCGCACCGCGTCGTTGAGGTAGGGGAAGAGCAGCGCGTTGACGATGAAGCCGGAGCGGTCGCCGCAGGTCACGGCCACCTTGCCGACCTTGGCGCACAGGTCCTGCACCGTGGCGATCACGTCGGGTGCAGTCGTCACGGTGTGCACGACCTCGACGAGCTTCATGACCTGTGCCGGGTTGAAGAAGTGCATGCCGATAACGTCCTGCGGACGCGAGGTCACCTTGGCGCAGTCGATGATCGGCAGCGAGGACGTCGTCGTCGCGAGGATGGCACCCGGCTTGCAGATGCGGTCGAGGTCGCGGAAGAGCTGCTGCTTGATCTCGAGGTCCTCGGCGATGGCCTCGACGACGAGATCGACGTCCGCGAGCGCCTTGCGGTCGGTGGCGCCGCTGACCCGTCCGAGCATCGCCTCGGCGTCCTCGGCGGTCATCCGGCCCTTCTCGACCGCGCGCGACGTGCTGCGCGCCAGGGCGGTGTGCACCCCGGCGACCTTGTCGTCGCCGCGCGCCACGAACGTCACGGCATACCCGGCCTTGGCGAACACCTCGATGATGCCGGTCGCCATCGTCCCGGAGCCGACCACACCGACCGTGGCCACCGACCGCAGGGTGACGCCCGCGGGGGGACCGCCAGCCGGGGTGTTGGCGTCCGCGACGACCTGCGGCGAACCGGGCTGCTCGTACGTGTAGAACCCCCGACCGCTCTTGCGGCCGAGCATGCCTGCGCTGACCATCTGCTTGATGATGGGGCTCGGCGCGTGCAGGCGGTCACGGCCCTGCTTGTACATCGTGTCGAGGATCTCGTATGCCGTGTCGAGGCCGATGAGGTCGAGCAGCGCGAGCGGGCCCATCGGGTAACCGCAGCCGAAGCGCATCGCGGCGTCGAGGTCCTCGCGGGTGGCGTAGCGGCTCTCGAACATCGAGACGGCGTGGTTCAGGTAGCCGAAGAGCAGCGCGTTGGCGATGAAGCCGGCCTTGTCGCCGACGACGACCGGCTTCTTGCCCAGCCGCTCCGCGAGCGCCTTGACGTCCTCGAAGACGTCGTCGGCGGTGATGACGGTGCGGATGACCTCGACGAACTGCTGCACCGGGGCGGGGTTGAAGAAGTGCATGCCGACGACGCGCTTGGGGTTCTTCGTCGCGACGGCGATCTCGGTGACCGGCAGGGACGAGGTGTTCGTCGCGAGGATCGCGTCGGCGGAGACCACCTCGTCGACCTTGCCGAGCAGTTCCTTCTTGAGGTCCAAGTGCTCCGGCACGGCCTCGACGACGAGTTGGCAGGGGGCGAGGTCCCCGAGGTTGCTCGTGAACGTGACCCGCGAGTGCAGCGCGTCGTGCTCCTGCTGCGTCATCTTGCCGCGGGCCAGCGCGCGCCCGGTGCTCCCCCCGAGAACGGCCTTGCCGTGCTCGATGGCCGGGCCGTCGACCTCGACCGCGACGACGTCGATCCCGTTGCGGGCGAACACCTCCACGATCCCCGCACCCATCGTCCCGAGCCCGATCACACCAACAGTGGAGAAGTCACGCGTCATGTCCGCGATCCTGTCAGAGGGGCGAGGGAGTCACGACCCCCTCGCAGCGTGACGCTCCTTACCCCCGATCCGGTGAGTCACCAGTCGTGACCGGCCGCGACCAGCTCGACCTCGATGGCGAGCCGGTCCTGGGAGGGCAGGGGCGGCATCCCGACGTCGGTCGGCACGTCCAACCGCTCACACAGCTGGAGCAGCACCTGGTCGTAGGCCGCGAGGACGGCCCGCAGCCGGGCTGCCTGGTGCGGTGCGTCCCCGTTCTCGACCTTGCGGATCTCGGCCTCGAGCCGTCGCAGCTCGAGGGTGATGAGCACGGGTGGGACCGGCTCCGGCGGTCGACGCCCGAGCAACCGTCGGCGCTCGCGGTCCATCCGCTCGATCCACGGGTCCAGTCGTGCCAGCAGGGGGCGCAGCAGTCGCGGGCGCTCCCCACCGGCGAACCAGCGAAGCCCCTCACCGGTGGCGATGAACCATGCTCCGGGCAGCACGAGGAGGAATCCCAGGAGCAGAGCTGCCCTCATCGGCCTCACCTCAAGGAAAAGTGTGCGCTGCCCAGGGCGGCCCGGGCAATGGGTAGGGTGACCGATCGTGCGACTGGTGATCGCGACGTGCAGCGTCGACTACGACGGGCGGCTGACCGCCCACCTGCCGCTGGCGACCCGGTTGCTGCTCGTCAAGGCCGACGGTTCGGTGCTCGTGCACTCCGACGGGGGCTCGTACAAGCCGCTGAACTGGATGTCGCCACCGTGCGCGATGGCCGAGGTCACCCCCGACGAGACCGAGGCCGCCGAGGGCGTCACGGCCGTCTGGGTCGTGCAGCACGCGAAGTCGGAGGACCGGCTGAGGGTCAAGATCCACGAGGTGCACCACGACAGCGCCCACGAGCTCGGTGTCGATCCCGGCCTGGTCAAGGACGGCGTCGAGGCACACCTGCAGAAGCTGCTCGCCGAGCACATCACCACCCTCGGCGAGGGCTGGACCCTCACCCGCCGCGAGTACATGACCCCCATCGGCCCGGTCGACATCCTGTGCAAGGACGGTCGCGGCGGCACGGTCGCCATCGAGATCAAGCGGCGCGGCGACATCGACGGGGTGGAGCAGCTGACCCGCTACCTCGAGCTGATGAACCGTGACCCGCACCTGGCTCCGGTGACCGGTGTCTTTGCGGCCCAGGTGATCAAGCCGCAGGCGCGCACGCTTGCCGAGGACCGCGGCATCCGCTGTGTCGTGCTCGACTACGACGAGCTCAAGGGTGTCGACAACAGCGAGCACCGCCTCTTCTGAGCGGATGCCGGGCCGACCCACCGCAGTGAGCGGCCGCCCCGCGTACCTGAATCGACCAACAGGTCACCCGAGGTACGCCCCGCCCTACCGGTCAGTCCCCGGGCGGATCAGCGCCCAGCCGTCGTCGCCGATCTCCAGGACCACCACGTCGTCGCAGAGCCCGGGTGCTCTGCCAAGGTGCTCGTGCACGGCGGTCAGGTGGCCGGGGGCGAGAGGCACCACGACCCGTTCACCCCGGTGCAGGTCGGCCACGGCCTGCAGCTCCTCGACGACGTCCGCCCCCGGCGCGAGCGCACCCACCACCACGGCACCACTACCGGCCGCGTCGTCCGGCACCGTGCCGACCGGCACGAGCACCAGGGTCGCAGCACAGTGCAGAGCCATGCTCGGCACGCTACCCCCACCGTCGACGCCCGTGGGCCACACGGCTCAGCGGGGAATGACGTGGGGAGGGCTCCGGTTGTCCCACCGGCGCCAACCGGCGCCGTCAACACGTCGGACCGAGAGGACACCACCATGACCAGCACGACCGACAACAGCACCACCCAGACGAGCACGACCCAGCAGGTCGCCTTCCTCGTCGCCACCGAGGGCATCGAGCAGGTCGAGCTGACCGGCCCCTGGCAGGCCGTCGAGCAGTCCGGCGCCACGCCGGTTCTCATCTCGACCCAGGAAGGCACGGTGCAGGCCTACAACCACCTCGACAAGGGTGACGTCTTCGACGTCGACCTCACCGTGTCCTCCGCCGAGGTCGCCGACTACGCGGCGCTGGTGCTGCCCGGCGGCGTCGCCAACCCGGACGCCCTGCGCACCGACTCCGATGCCGTGGCCTTCGTGCGCCAGTTCGTGCAGTCCGGCAAGCCGGTTGCCGCGATCTGCCACGCGGCCTGGACGCTCGTCGAGGCCGACGTCGTGCGCGACCGCACGGTCACCTCGTGGCCGAGCCTGCAGACCGACCTGCGCAACGCGGGTGCGACCTGGCAGGACCAGGAGGTCGTCGTCGACGACAACCTGATCACCAGCCGCAACCCCGACGACATCCCGGCGTTCACCCGCGCGCTGACCGCGGCCCTGTCGTCGTCCGTGACCGCCTGAGCGACCGCCGAGCCGCCCCGGTGGCGCCCGCCCACGCCTCAGGCGTGGGCGGGCGCGGCTGCGTCGGCGGCGAGCCCGCGCGACACGCGGATGACGTCGACGAACCGCGACATGATGTCGTTGAGCCCGAAGTCCTTGGGCGTGAACACCTCTGCGACACCGAGCGCCTTCAGGCGCACGGCATCCGCCTCGGGGATGATGCCGCCGACGATCACCGGCACGTCGCCGGCCCCGGCCTCGCGCAGTCGGTCGAGCACCTCGGGCACGAGCTCCATGTGCGAGCCCGACAGGATCGAGATGCCCACCAGGTGCACGTCCTCGGCCACGGCGGCCGCGACGATCTGCTCAGGGGTGAGCCGGATGCCTTGGTAGATGACCTCGAACCCGGCATCACGAGCCCGCACCGCCACCTGCTCGGCCCCGTTGGAGTGGCCGTCCAGCCCGGGCTTGCCGACGAGCACGCGCAGCTTCTCGCCGAGCTCCTCGCTGAGGCCGGCCACCTTGGCCCGCACGTCGGTGAGCGCCGCTGACCCGGCGCCGACGCCGACCGACCCGCTGACGCCGGTCGGAGCACGGAACTCACCGAACACCTCGCGCAGCGCGCCGGCCCACTCCCCCGTCGTCAGGCCCGCGCGCGCACACTCCAGGGTCGCGGCCATGAGGTTCACGTCGCTGGTCGCGTCGGCCTTCAACCTCGCGAGGGCGGATGCCGCCCGCTCTCGTCGCGCGGGATCGGCGTCACGCTCGTCGCGCCAGGCTCGCACGGCGGCCACGGCCGCGGCCTCGACCCCGGGGTCCACCGACTGGATGGCGGCATCGAGGTCTGCGGTCAGCGGGTTGGGCTCGGTGGTCTCGAACGCGTTGACCCCCACGACGACGTCCTCGCCGAGCTCGATGCGCTGACGGCGCCGCGAGTGCGAGGCGACGAGCTCGGACTTCATGTAGCCGCCCTCGACCGCGGGGACGGCGCCGCCCATGGCCTGCACCCTGTCGATCTCGGCGCGGGCACCCTCGACGAGCTCGGCGACCTTGGCCGCGACCACCGTCGAGCCCTCGAACAGGTCGTCGTACTCGAGCAGGTCGGACTCGTAGGCGAGCACCTGCTGGATGCGCAGCGACCACTGCTGGTCCCACGGGCGCGGAAGGCCGAGCGCCTCGTTCCAGGCCGGCAGCTGCACGGCGCGGGCGCGGGCGTCCTTGGAGAGCGTCACGGCGAGCATCTCCAGCACGATCCGCTGCACGTTGTTCTCGGGCTGCGCCTCGGTCAGGCCCAGCGAGTTGACCTGCACCCCGTAACGGAAGCGCCGCGCCTTGTCGTCGGTGACGCCATAGCGCTCACGGGTGAGCTCGTCCCAGAGCTGGACGAAGGCGCGCATCTTGCACATCTCCTCGACGAAGCGCACGCCGGCGTTGACGAAGAACGAGATCCGCGCGACGACCTCACCGAAGCGCTCCGGGGGGACCTGACCGGAGTCGCGCACGGCATCCAACACGGCGATCGCCGTGCACATGGCGTAGGCGATCTCCTGCACGGGCGTGGCGCCGGCCTCCTGCAGGTGGTAGCTGCAGATGTTGATCGGGTTCCACTTGGGGATGTCTGTGACGGTGTACGTCACCATGTCGGTGATGAGGCGCAGCGAGGGGCCGGGCGCGAAGACGTAGGTGCCCCGCGACAGGTACTCCTTGATGATGTCGTTCTGGGTGGTCCCCGCGAGGGCACGAACTGCGGATGCCGGGTCCTCGCCCGCCGCTTCGGCCTGTTCCTCCGCGGCGACCTGGTAGAGCGCCAGCAGCCACATGGCGGTGGCGTTGATGGTCATGGAGGTGTTCATCCGCGACAGCGGGATGTCGGCGAAGAGCGCCCGCATGTCACCGATGTGCGAGATCGGCACACCCACCTTGCCCACCTCGCCCCGCGCCAGGACGTGGTCTGGGTCGTACCCCGTCTGGGTCGGCAGGTCGAAGGCCACGGAGAGCCCCGTCTGACCCTTGTCGAGGTTGCGCCGGTACAGGGCGTTGCTGGCGGCGGCGCTGGAGTGGCCGGCGTAGGTGCGCATGACCCACGGTCGGTCGCGAGGTGGCCTGCTGGCGTCGGTGCTCTCGGGCATGCGTCGAACGCTAGCCGCGGCCGAGAGGCCCGGATAGGCGCGCGCACGGTGAGAGTGCCCACACCGACGCCGCGGTGGCGCGGCCGATGGTCGGCGTCGTCAAGCGGTGCGAGTCAGGAAGGTGCCGGTCAGCCGACCGCGATGGCCATCGTGTGCCGCTCCGGCACCGAGCAGTCGAGCGAGGGGCCGAGGAGCGAGCCCAACCGGGCACGCCGCAGCAGTCGCTGGGTGCGGGCATCTGCAGCGACGACGTGCACCTGCCGACCGGCCCGGCGCGCGCGCCGCTGGCACTCGACGATGAGCCCGAACCCGGTGGCATCCCCGACATGGACCTCGGCGAGGTCGAGCAGCAACGGGGTGCTCCCGGCCGCGATGAGGCGGTGCAGCGCGAGCCGCAGGTCAGCGGCCGTGCGGACGTCGACCCGGCCGCGCAGGGCGACATGCCAACCGTGCTCGTCCTGGTATTCGGTGATGGTCACCACACTGCTCACCCGGTCCGTCACGGCTTCACCCCCACCCTTCGGTTTGCGTTGCTCCATTAGACCCACGTGGCGCCGCTCTTGCCCTCCCCTGAACGGAAGATCTGGCGGCAGAGAACAGTCACTGTCCACTTCATGCCACGGCTCAACAACGGATTCCGAAGGTGCCGCCGGCGCCCCATGCGTCACCCCCGTCACTGGCGGGCGGCCCGTTCCCCCGAGTCGCGACGGCTTCACCCGGGTCGGCGCCGCAACCGCCGCAGCGCGTCTGAGAGGCTGAGGGCATGGTCAACCTCACCCGGATCTACACCCGCACCGGCGACGACGGCACCACCGCGCTCGGCGACCTCAGCCGCACGTCGAAGACCGACCTGCGACTCGCCGCCTATGCCGACGCCAACGAGGCCAATGCCGCGATCGGCGTGGCGGTGGCGTGCGGCGACCTCCCCGACGACGTGCGCGCCGTGCTCGTTCGCGTGCAGAACGACCTCTTCGACATCGGCGCCGACCTCTCGACCCCGCTCCAGCAGACCTACGAGTACCCGCCGCTGCGGGTCAAGGAGGAGTGGGTCAGCGAGCTCGAGGCCGACTGCGACACCTACCTGGCCTCCCTCGAGAAGCTGCGCTCGTTCATCCTCCCCGGCGGAACACCCGGCGCCGCCCACCTGCACGTCGCCCTGACGGTGGTGCGCCGAGCCGAGCGATCGGTGTGGGCTGCCATCGAGGCGTACGGGACCGAGCCGGGGACGGCCCGTGGGGAGGGCGGCATCAACCCGACGACCGCGACCTACCTCAACCGGCTGTCCGACCTGCTGTTCGTGCTGGCCCGCTACGCCAACCTGCCCGGAGGCGATGTGCTCTGGGCGCCGGGTGGCGGCCGCGAGCAGCCCCCCAGCCCGTCTTGACGGCGGGTCAGGCCACGTTGGCCTTGTACCCCGGTGGGCTGGACTCCAGCCAGGCCCGCACCGCGGTGTAGGCCGCCGGCACGAAGGCGAACTCACACGTGGCGGCCCCCGAGCTCCCGACCACCGCGACCGGGTCGGCGAGCCCGGGGATGGGGTCGCTGAGCGCCGACACCGAGCCGAAGTCGAGCTGGCCCCGCACCCAGGCCACCTCGGGGCGCAGCGAAGGCCCGACGATGCTGAACCACTCGAACCGGTCCGAGCTCAGCCGCGCCAAGCCCAGGCGCCACCGATCCCCCTCGCCATCGCGCCGGGCACACAACATGACCGGGCGGCCATCCCCCGAGATGTACCGACGGCGCGCCCACACGAAGGTGAGCGCGCCGACGATGACCAGCACGATGAGGGCGAGGACCACCTCGGCGACGACGAGTGGCGTCATGCGAGTGGTCCCCGGCCCTCGATGTCAGGAACTCATGCCAGAGGCGTCGACCGACTCCGCGATGATCGTGACGCGATCGTGGTCCACCGACAGGAAGCCGCCGTCGATGGTCGCCGACTTCCAACCACCCTCACTGTTGATCCGCACCTCACCCTCGCCCAGCACGCACAGCAGCGGCTGGTGTCCGGGCAGGATGCCGAGGTCGCCGTCGATGGAGCGGGCGCTGACCTGGCTCGCCTCACCCTCCCAGACCTTGCGGTCCGCGGCGACGAGCTCGACCGTGAGAGTCATCAGAGGTTCTTCTGGATCTCGGCCCACTGGCGCTCGACGTCGTCGAGGCCACCACACATGAAGAACGCCTGCTCACCGACGTGGTCGTAGTCGCCGTCACAGATCTTCGTGAACGCCTCGATGGTGTCGGCCAGCGGCACCGTCGAACCCTCGATGCCGGTGAACTGCTTGGCGACGTAGGTGTTCTGCGACAGGAAGCGCTGGAGACGACGGGCACGGTTGACGAGGATCTTGTCCTCTTCGGAGAGCTCGTCGATACCGAGGATCGCGATGATGTCCTGGAGCTCCTTGTTGCGCTGCAGGATCCCCTTGACGCGAAGCGCGGTGGTGTAGTGGTCCTCCGCGATGTAGCGACGGTCCAGGATCCGGCTCGTCGAGGTGAGCGGGTCCACGGCCGGGTAGATACCCAGCGAGGCGATCTCACGCGAGAGCTCGGTCGTCGCGTCGAGGTGCGCGAACGTCGTGGCCGGGGCCGGGTCGGTGTAGTCATCGGCCGGCACGTAGATCGCCTGCATCGAGGTGATCGAGTGACCACGCGTGGAGGTGATGCGCTCCTGGAGGGTGCCCATCTCGTCGGCGAGGGTGGGCTGGTAACCCACGGCCGACGGCATCCGGCCCAGCAGCGTGGAGACCTCCGAGCCCGCCTGGGTGAAGCGGAAGATGTTGTCGATGAACAGCAGCACGTCCTGGCCCTGGACGTCGCGGAAGTACTCCGCCATCGTCAGCGCGGACAGGGCCACGCGAAGACGCGTGCCCGGCGGCTCGTCCATCTGGCCGAACACGAGGGCCGTCTGCCCGAGGACGCCGGCCTCCTCCATCTCGACCATGAGGTCGTTGCCCTCACGGGTGCGCTCACCGACACCGGCGAACACCGACACACCACCGTGGTCGCGGGCGACACGGGCGATCATCTCCTGGATGAGCACCGTCTTGCCGACACCGGCACCGCCGAACAGGCCGATCTTGCCGCCCTGCACGTAGGGGGTCAGCAGGTCGATGACCTTGATGCCGGTCTCGAACATCTGGGTCTTGGACTCCAGCTGGTCGAACGGCGGCGCGGTGCGGTGGATGCCCCAGCGCTCGGTCGCGGTGAAGGTCTCGCCCGGGGCGAGGTTCATCACCTCACCGGTGGTGTTGAAGACCTTGCCCAGCGTCTGGTTGCCCACGGGCACCGAGATGGGGCCGCCGGTGTCCTGCACGGGGGTGCCGCGCACGAGACCGTCGGTGGGCTGAAGGGAGATGGCGCGCACCATGTTGTCGCCGATGTGCTGCGCGACCTCGAGGTTGAGGTTCTTGGTCTCGCCGCCGATCTCGACCTGGCTGGTGAGCAGGTTGTACTGCTCGGGCATGGCGTCGACGGGGAACTCCACGTCGACGACGGGGCCGATGATGCGCGAGATACGCCCGACACCGCCGACGGCGTGAACCTCGCTGCGCTCGCTGAGGGTTGAAGTCATGATCTCTCTCTCACTCACTTGCTCTCGGCCAGGGCACTGGCGCCGCCGACGATTTCGCTGATCTCTTGGGTGATCTCGGCCTGGCGGGCCTGGTTGGCCAACCGGGTGTACTTCTTGATGAGCTCCTCGGCGTTGTCCGTCGCCGACTTCATCGCCCGCTGGCGGGCGGCGAGCTCGGACGCGGCGGCCTGGAGCATGCAGTTGAACAGACGGGCGTTGACGTACTTCGGCAGCAGCGCGTCGAGCACCTTCTCGGCCCCGGGCTCGAAGGTGTACAGCGGCAGCAGGTCATCCGGTGCCGGTGCCTCCTCGCCCTCGACGACCTCGAGCGGGAGCAGCCGGATGACCTCGGGCTCCTGGGTGACCATGGAGACGAACCGGGTGAAGACGATGTGCACCTCGTCGATGCCGCCCTCCTCGGTCGGGGTGGTGAAGTCGGCGACGAGTCGCTCGCCGACCTCACGGGCCGTCTCGAAGCTCGGGCGCTCGGAGGCGCCGCTCCACTCGGCGGCGAACTCGCGGTGGCGGAACTTGTAGAAGGCGATCGCCTTGCGACCGAGCAGGTAGGGGACGACCTCCTTGCCCTCGTCACGCAGCGACGCGATGAGCCGCTCGCTCTCCTTGATCGCCGACGAGCTGTAGGCACCGGCCAGGCCGCGGTCGGAGGTCACGATGACCACCGCCGCGCGCTTGACGTCCTCCTTCTCCGAGGTCAGCGGGTGGTCCTCGTTGGAGAACGTCGCCACTGCCGAGACCGCCCGGGTGAGAGCCCGCGCGTACGGGCTGGACTCACGCACGGCCTGCTGGGCCTTGACCACGCGCGAGGCAGCCATGAGCTCCATCGCCCGGGTGATCTTCTTCGTCGAGCTGACGGCTCGGATGCGCTGCCGGTACTCCCGGATCTGCGCTCCCATACGTTTCCGCCTTCCTGGTTCTACTGCTCGTGTGCCGTGGGGCTGGGTCGGGGGCCGGGAGCGCGTGGCGCGCTCCCGGCATCCGACATCAGCGGCGCTGCTTGACGATCTTCTCCTGCTCGGACTCCTGAGCCCGGGCAGCTGCCTCGTCCTCGGCCTCGTTCCCGGCCTGGACACCATCGGCACCCGAAGCCTGGAAGAGCTTGGCCTTGAAGTTCGCGATCTCGGAGTCGAGCGCCTGCTCGGTCTCCTCCTCGAACTTGCCGGTCTCGCGGATCGCGTCGAGCAGCTCGACGCGGCTGCGACGCAGGTGGTCGAGGAAGTCGGCCTCGAAGCGGCGGACGTCGTCGACGGCGATGCTGTCGAGCTTGCCGGTCGTGCCCATCCAGATCGAGACGACCTGCTCCTCGACCGGGTACGGCGAGGCCTGACGCTGCTTGAGCAGCTCGACGAGGCGAGCACCCTTCGCGAGCTGCGCACGCGAAGCCGGGTCGAGGTCGGAGGCGAACATGGCGAACGCCTCGAGCGCGCGGTACTGGGCGAGGTCGAGCTTGAGGCGACCGGCCACCGACTTCATGGCCTTGATCTGCGCGGCACCACCGACTCGGGAGACCGAGACACCCACGTCGATCGCCGGGCGGACGTTGGAGTTGAACAGGTCTGACTGGAGGTAGATCTGGCCGTCGGTGATGGAGATGACGTTGGTCGGGATGTAGGCCGACACGTCACCCGCCTTGGTCTCGATGATCGGCAGGCCGGTCATGGAGCCCGCGCCGAGGTCGTCGGAGAGCTTGGCGCAGCGCTCGAGGAGCCGGCTGTGCAGGTAGAAGACGTCACCCGGGTAGGCCTCGCGGCCCGGCGGGCGGCGCAGCAGCAGCGACACGGAGCGGTATGCCTCGGCCTGCTTGGACAGGTCGTCGAAGACGATGAGGACGTGCTTGCCCTGGTACATCCAGTGCTGGCCGATGGCCGAGCCGGTGTACGGGGCGAGGTACTTGAAGCCCGCGGAGTCGGAGGCCGGAGCGGCGACGATGGTGGTGTACTCCATCGCGCCCGCCTCCTCGAGCGTGCCGCGGACGGCGGCGATCGTGGAGCCCTTCTGGCCGATGGCGACGTAGATGCAGCGCACCTGCTTCGTCGGGTCGCCGCTGTCCCAGAACTCCTTCTGGTTGATGATCGTGTCGACCGCGACCGTGGTCTTGCCGGTCTGGCGGTCACCGATGATGAGCTGGCGCTGGCCACGGCCGATCGGCGTCATGGCGTCGACGGCCTTCAGGCCGGTCTGCAGCGGCTCGTGCACCGACTTGCGCTGCACGACGTTGGGCGCCTGGAGCTCGAGCGCCCGGCGCTCCTCGCTGGCGATCTCGCCGAGGCCGTCGATCGGCGCACCGAGCGGGTTGACGACGCGGCCGAGGAACGCGTCGCCGACGGGCACGGAGAGCACCTCGCCGGTCCGCTTGACCTCCTGGCCCTCCTCGATCGCGGAGAACTCACCGAGGATGACGACGCCGATCTCGTGGACGTCGAGGTTGAGCGCCAGGCCCAGCGTGCCGTCCTCGAACTGGAGGAGCTCGTTGGTCATCGCCGAGGGCAGGCCCTCGACGTGCGCGATGCCGTCGCCGGCGTCGGTCACGCGACCGACCTCTTCGCGCGCGGCTGCGCCGGGCTCGTAGGACCGGACGTAGCTGTCCAGGGCGTCCCGGATCTCGTCCGGACGGATCGAGAGCTCCGTCATGTTCTGATCTTCTCCTCGGTCACCGGCCCCTGGTGGGGCCGAAGTCTGTGGTCGGTGGTGCGGTGTCTTGCGGTGTTCGGATGCCGTGCGTGGACTGCGGTGTCAGCCGCCGGTCACGTGGCGGCGGGCTTCGTCGAGGCGCCGCAGGACGGTGCCATCGACGACGTCGTCGCCGACCTGGACCCGGATGCCGCCCATGACGGTGGGGTCGAGGACGACCTGGAGGCTGACGGCCTTGCCGTAGTGCGCCTCGAGGGCGCTGCGCAGCCGGGCACCCTGCTGCTCGGTGAGGGGCGTCGCCGCGGTGACGAGCGCGGTGAGCTCGTCACGGCGGGTCGAGGCCAACGCGAGGTAGGCCTCCATGGTGCGGTCCAGACGGCGTCCGCGGGGGGCGCGCACCGCCTGCTCCGCGAGGCGGACCGTCTCGGGCGCCGCCTTGCCTTCGAGCAGACCCCGCACGAGGGCGGCCTTGCCGTTGCCGTCGGTGTTGCGGCTGGAGAGCGTGTCGCGCAGAGCGGGGTCGCCGGCGACGATCCGCTCGAAGCGGAAGAGCTCGTCCTCGACCCGGTCGATGTGACCGGCTCGCTCGGCCGTGGCCAGCAGGCACTGCACGGCTGTGGACTCGAGCGTGTCCGTGAGGTCACGCTCGGCGGACCAGCGCTGCCCTGCGACCTCGGCGACCAGGTTGGTGGTGGTCTCACCGACCTTGCCCCCGAAGACCGCACGGGCCAGGCCCTGCTTCTCGGTGGTGCCGCGCGAGGGGTCCGCAAGGGCCCGACGCAGCGACGCGTTGCCGTCGACGACCGCGGTCACGGCGAAGAGCTCATCCGCGAGCGGTGCCCAGGACGACCCCTGCGCCAGCACGGCGTCGAGCGCCGCCTGCACCGCAGTGGCCGAACCTCGCGACGAGCCGCGCATCAGGCGTCCTGCCCCGCCGGGGCAACCTTCTCGGGGACGATGTCGCCGGCCTCGAGATCGGCGAGGAACCGGTCGACGATGCCCTTCTGGCGCACCTCGTCCTCGAGCGACTCGCCGACGATCTTGCCCGCCAGGGTCGTCGACAGCGTGCCGACCTCCTGGCGCAGCTGGACCACGGCCTGCTGGCGCTCGGCCTCGACCTGACGCTTGGCCGACTCGGAGATGCGGGCTGCCTCGGCCTGGGCCTGGGCACGCATCTCCGCGACGATCGACGCGCCCTGCTCACGAGCGGACTCGCGGATCTCGTTGGCCTCGGTGCGAGCCTCGGCGAGCTGGGCGTTGTACTTCTCCAGGGCAGCCTGGGCCTCGGCCTGCGCCTGCTCGGCCTCCTGCATGCCGCCCTCGATGGCTGCGGCACGCTCGGCGTACATCGCCTCCATCTTGGGGACGACGCTCTTGGAGAAGATCCTGTAGAGGATGGCGAAGGCGATCAGCCCGATGATGATTTCGGCGGGGTGCGGCAGCAACGGAAGTGCTGCCGGCCAGCCGACACCCTCGGATGCCTTCACGGATGCGAGAACCACGTCGCTTCCTTATCTGTCGATCGAACGGGGGGTCGTCGGTGCGTCAGCCTGCGAAGACGAAGACGAACACGAGACCGAGGATCGCGAGCGCCTCGGTGAGGGCCATACCGGTGAAGGCGATGGTCTGGAGCATGCCTCGGGCCTCGGGCTGGCGAGCGACGCCGTTGATGTAGGCGGCGAAGATGAGACCCACACCGATACCGGGGCCGATGGCGGCGAGGCCGTAGCCGAGGAAGGTGATGTCACCAGTCATTGCGTTTTCCTTTCGGTGGCGCCAGGGGCTCCCGGCGTCGGAGTGTTCATCAGGTGGTTGTACTTACCGGACGGGTCCGGGAGATCAGTGGTGCTCGCTCACCGCGTCGGAGATGTAGAGCGCGGCGAGCAGGGTGAAGATGAACGCCTGGAGGAACTGCACCAGGAGCTCGAAGAAGGTCATGACGATGCCGAAGCCGAGGCCGAGCACACCGGAGAACTGGACGAACAGGTTGCTGCCGTGCAGCAACAGGTACTCGCCGCCGAGGATGAAGACGAGCAGCATGAGGTGGCCGGCGAGCATGTTGCCGAAGAGTCGCAGGGCGAGCGTCAGCGGCCGGATGAGGAAGTAGGTCAGGAACTCCAGGATGAACATGATCGGCTTCAGCCAGCCGGGCAGCCCGGGGGGCACCAGCGACTTGAGGTAGCCGACGACGCCGTGCTTCCGGCGGATCGCCACGGTGTGGTAGACGATGTAGACGATCAGGGTCAGCACGATCGGGAACGCGATCCGGCTCATCGAGGGGAACTGCACGAACGGCACGATCCCCATGATGTTGTTGAACAGGATGAGCGTGAACAGCGTCAGCAGCAGCGGCAGGAACTGCAGGAAGTCCTTCGACCCGATGACGTCGCGGGCGATGGTGTTGCGCACGAAGTCGTAGCTCTGCTCGGCGATCCACTGGCGCTTGGTCGGCACGATGCTCAGCTTGTTGACCACGCTCATGTAGTAGATCGCGATGATCACGACCGAGGCCATGACGACGAACGAGGGACGGGTGAACGCCCAGTTGCTCGTGTCGCTGCCGATCAGCGGCCACCAGAAGGACTCGGGGCCGGGGGCCTGGAAGCCCTCGCCGTCGGTTGCGGCGATACCGCTCTGAAGCCAGTGTGCGGGAACCACGCTCAGGCTCACAGCCTCTCCTCGGGGGTTGCACAGGCGCCATCGACGGGCACCCGGGGGAACGGGACGTACGCTACCGGACCCGCGAGGGTGGCCGCGACGCAGGTCGTGGGGGTTTCGATGCGTCTCACCGTGCGGCGCCGTCGGCCGCGGGCGGGTCGTACACGGGAACACGTGCGGTGCGCAGGGCGCGCATCGCGAACCCCTGCCACACGATCGTCACGACCAGGGCCACGATGCCCAGGGCTGGCCCATCGACCCACGCGGCGTCCTTGAACGCCAGGATGACGAGCAGCAGGGCGATGACCTGGCCGAGGTAGACCGCCATGGCGACGGCGAAGAACGCGTGCGGGCTGGCGCTGCGCACGAGCCTGCTCAGCAGGAACATGCCGGAACCGAAGAAGCCCACCGAGACGACGAGGCCGATGAGCGCACCGGCCAGGGCGTCTCCCCCACGCACGACGACCAGGGCCACGACCGTCAGCGCCCCGGCGACCAGCGAGGGCAGCAGGGCCCCGCGGAGCATGGAACCGAAGGGGGCGCCGGCGTGCGGCTCGGTGCTGGTGGAGCGGTCGGTCATCGGCGATCGGCCTCTTCGGGGGTCGTGACGGATAGGTCTCCGGGACGGCTTGTGAAAGTTATCACAAGCGACGGGTACAGCCCAAAAGGGCGCTCAGACCCGTCGCGTGACGATGACCCAGATGGTGCGGGCGATGATCTCGAGGTCGAGCACCGGCGACCAGTTGACGAGGTACTGGAGGTCGTAGCCCAGCTTGTACTCGGCGTCGGTGTGGTACCGACCGTGGATCTGGGCCAGGCCGGTCAGCCCGGGCGGGACCTCGTGACGGCGGGTGTACCCCGCGATGTCCCGCTCGAAGCCGGCGGTCAGCTCAGGACGCTCGGGGCGCGGCCCGACGATGGACATCTTGCCCGTGAGGATGTGCAGGATCTGGGGCAGCTCGTCGGCCCGGGTCGCCCGCACCCAACGGCAGGCCGGGATGACCCGCGAGTCGGCCTTGCCGGTCGAGAGCGTCGCCACACCGTCGGCCTCGGCATCGGTGCGCATCGTGCGGAACTTGACCATGTCGAACGGTGCCCCACCCACGCCCACCCGGGTCTGGGTGAAGAGCACCGGCGTCCCGGCCACCGCGAACTGGTAGAGCGACACCGCCACGAGCAGGACGATCCACACCGGAGCGGTGACGAGGAGCAGCACGAGGTCGAGGATTCGCTTGAAGTGCCGCTGCGAGCTCGGCATGGTCTGCGCGTGGAGGAGGACGAACGGCATCCCCCCGATCTCGCGCAGCCGATCGAGACCGAACAGCGTCTCGCGACCGGTCACCCGCAACAGGGTGGTCAGGCCCAGCTGGTCGAGATGGTCGATGGTCTTCGGGTACCAGCTGTCCAGCCACGCGCCGGTGACGAGCAGGACGTCGGTGGCCCGCAGCTCACGGGCGACGTCGACGACGCCAGCCGGGTCATCGACCTCCGCGACGACGACCAGCGCCCTCGCGTCGACGGCAGCCAGGTGCCTCCGGGCGAGCTCGAGGTCACCCTGCTCGCCGGCGATGACCACGCGCGGAGGGCCCTCACGACGCGTCCGCAGGGCGTGCACGACCGCGCGGTTGATCGCCACGACGACAGCGCCGAGCACGATGACGGCGAGCAGGTTGGGGATCGGGAACGGCAGGACCCGTTGGGTCAGTGAGCCCCGCTGGTTGGCCAGACTCGTGAGGGCGAGGTTGAGCAGCGCGATGAGGCTGCCGGCTGCCAGCGACAACCCGGCAGCCCGTGGGAACACGGCGGCACCGCCCAGCCGCGGCTCACGTTCGTAGAGCCCGCCGAAGTAGAACGCCGAGATGAAGATCGCCGTCGATACGGCGAACGACACCGCATAGGCACCCGTCGGGTACGTCGGCCAGGGTGGCAGCCCGTAGCGCCACCACATCGACCCCACGGCCAGGCCGAGGATGGCGGCGCCGTCCAGCAGCATGACGAGCCGGAACCCACGGCTGTTGAGCCGGGCCAGGATCGGCCGGTCGGTGCCGGGGCTCGGTGTGGACACGAAGATCCGAGGTCTCAGGCCTGTGCCGCACCCGCGCGCGGGTAGGCCGGGAAACGCCCGACGAGCTCGCTCACCTGGGCCCGCACCTCGCGTGAGACCGCGTGGTCCGGGTCGGCGTCACCGTGCACGACGGCCTTGGCGATCAGTTCGGCGATCGTGCGCATCTCGTCCTCACCCATGCCCTGGGTCGTGACGCACGGCGTGCCGACGCGCACCCCGGAGGCGATGTTCGGCGACTGCGGGTCGAAGGGAATGGCGTTCTTGTTCAACGTGATCCCGGCGGCGTCCGCGCGTGCCTCGGCGTCGACGCCGGTCACCTGAACCGGCTGGAGGTCATGCAGCGACAGGTGGGTGTCCGTGCCCCCCGTCGTCGGGCGGATGCCGTGCTCCCCCAGCGTCTGCGCGAGGACCTTGGCGTTGGCGACGACCTGGCGGGTGTACGCCGCGTACTCAGGCGTCGCACACTCCTTGAAGTTGACCGCCTTGGCGGCGATCGTGTGCATCTGCGGCCCGCCCTGCATCATCGGGAAGACGGCCCGGTCGATGGCGGTGGCGTGCTCGGCCTTGCAGACGATGGCTCCCGAGCGCGGGCCGCGCAGCACCTTGTGCGTCGTGAACGACACGACGTCCGCGTAGGGGACCGGGCTGGGGATGGCACCGCCGGCGACGAGGCCGATGAAGTGTGCTGCATCGACCCAGAAGATCGCCCCGACCTCGTCGGCGATGGCGCGGAACCGGGCGAAGTCGATGAGCCGCGGGATGGCCGAACCGCCCGCGAGGATCACCTTGGGGCGGCGTTCCTTGGCCAGGCGCTCGACCTCGTCGTAGTCGATGTTCTCGGTGTCCTTGTCGACTCCGTAGTGCACCGCGTCGAACCACTTGCCGGAGAAGGACATCTTCGTGCCGTGGGTGAGGTGCCCGCCGTGCGGCAGGCTCATCGCGAGGATCGTCTCGCCTGGCTTGAGGAATGCGCCGTAGACGGCCTGGTTCGCGCTCGCGCCCGAGTGTGCCTGCACGTTGGCGTGGTCGGCGCCGAACAGCGCCTTGCAGCGCTCGATCGCGAGCGACTCGGCCTTGTCGACCTCGGAACAGCCGCCGTAGTACCGGCGCCCCGGGTATCCCTCGGCGTACTTGTTCGACAGGGTCGAACCGAGTGCCGTCAGCACCTCGGGGCTGGAGAAGTTCTCGCTCGCGATCAACTGGAGGCCGCCGCGCAGCCGGTCGAGCTCGCTCAGCAGCACCCCCGCGATCTCGGGGTCGAAGGCGTCGAGGGCGCCGAAGTCGGATCCGTAGAACGTGTCAGTCATCGTCGCTGCTCTCTCGCTGCTCACTGGCGGTGGGGGTTTCGCTCGCGGCGGGCGGATCGGACGCGTCCGCCGCGTCCTCGTCGCCCGACTCCGGGCGCGACAACTCTAGGGCGTCGGCGCGCGCACGCTCGACGACGTCCATGACGTCCGACGTCGCAAGGGCTCCGACCCGCAGGATCACCGGCTCGTCTCGGGTGCAGTCGACGATCGTCGATGCCAGGCCACCGGTGACGGGCCCGCCGTCGAGGTAGAACTCGACCGCCGCGCCGAGCTGGCTGGCCGCCTCGACGACGGTGCGCGATGCCGGGTGGCCGGTGCGGTTCGCGCTGCTCACCGCCATCGGCCCCACCTCGCGCAAGAGCTCCAGCGCAACCGGGTCGTCCGGCATCCGCAGGGCGACCGTGCCACCGGTGTCGCCGAGGTCCCACATCAGGGACGGCTGGGCGCGCAGGACGATGGTCAGCGGGCCTGGCCAGAAGGCGGCGACAAGTGCTCGCGCATAGTCGGGCACGTCCGTCGCGAGCCCGTCGACCGTGCGCGCATCGGGGACGAGCACGGGAGGCGGCATGTCACTCCCCCGTCCCTTCGCGGCGAGGAGGTCGCGCACGGCATCCGGGGAGAAGGCGTCAGCCCCGATGCCGTAGAGGGTGTCGGTGGGCATCACGACGAGGCTGCCGGCGCGCACCCCGGCGGCGGCCTTGGGAATGGCATCCGCCCGTCCGGGCTCGGTCGTGCAGTCGAAGACGGGGCTCATGAGGCCAAGCCTAGGGTCGAACCGGGCTCGGCTCGTGAAGGCCCCCGCCGAGGGCGCGTCACCTGTGCGCCCCTGCGCGCACCGCCACCGTCGCTCGGGGCCGACCGGTGAGATCGGCATGGTCGAGCACGTCGCCCCACAGCCCCGTCGCGCGAAGAGCAGCGGGAAGGCTCGCCCCCTGGCTGTCGGCGTGTTCCATGACCAGGACCCCACCCTCGCGCAGCAGCACCGCAGCGCGTGCTGCGACCGCCAGCGGGATCGCCAGCCCGTCGGCCGAGCCGCCGTAGAGCGCGAGGGCAGGGTCGTGGTCGCGCACCTCCGGGTCGACCGGCACGGCACCGACGGGGATGTACGGCGGGTTGCTGACGACCACGTCGACCTCGCCCTCGAGGTCGTCGAAGGCCGTCGTGGCGTCACCGAGGCGCACCTCGACGTCGAGCCCGAGGTGGTCGCGGTTGGCCAGGGCCCAGCCGTGGGCGAGGTCGGACAGCTCGACCGCGAGGACCTCGGCACCGGGAAGCTCGTCCTTGACCGCCAGCGCGATGGCTCCTGAGCCGGTGCACAGGTCGACGACGACCACGCCGTCACCCTGGCGGCCCATGGCGGATGCCGCGTCGATCGCGAGCCCGGCCGTCACCTCGGTCTCGGGTCGGGGGACGAACACCCCCGGCCCCACCGCGAGCGTGAGACCGCGAAAGTGCGCCCGACCCGTGAGGTGCTGGAGCGGGACCCTGGTGAGCCGCTCGCTGACGAGCGCCTCGAACGCCGCCGCGAACCCGGCATCCGGGGTCGTGCGCAGCACCATGGCGCGGCGCACGTCGCCCGCGGTGGTGCCGAGGGCGAACGCGGCGAGCTCGACGGCATCGTTCTCGGGTGAGCGGATGCCGGCCGCCTCGAGGCGCGCGGACGCCCCCCGGACCGCGGTGTGGAGGTCGTTCACCGGTCGGCGATGGCGGCGAGGCGGGCGGCCTCATCGGCATCGACGCAGGACTGGATCATCGGGTCGAGATCGCCGTCGAGGACGGTGTCGAGGTTGTAGGCCTTGAACCCGGTGCGGTGGTCGCTGATCCGGTTCTCGGGGAAGTTGTAGGTGCGGATCCGCTCGGAGCGGTCGACGGTGCGCACCTGGCTGCTGCGAACGCTGGCGTCCGCGGCGTGGCGCTCGTCCATGGCGATCTGGTGCAGCCGGGCGCGCAGCACGCGCATGGCGGCCTCGCGGTTCTGCAGCTGGCTCTTCTCGTTCTGGCACGAGACGACCAGGCCCGTGGGCAGGTGGGTGATGCGCACGGCCGAGTCGGTGGTGTTGACGCTCTGGCCGCCGGGGCCGCTGGAGCGGAAGACGTCGATGCGCAGGTCGTTGGCGTCGATCGTCACCTCGACCTCCTCGGCCTCGGGCATGACCCACACCCCTGCAGCGCTGGTGTGGATGCGCCCCTGGCTCTCGGTGACGGGGACTCGCTGCACCCGGTGGACGCCACCCTCGAACTTCAGCCGCGCCCACGGGGCTTCACCGGGCTGGGAGTTCCCACGGGCCTTCACGGCGACCCGCACGTCCTTGTAGCCGCCGAGGTCGGACTCGGTGGCGTCGAGCACCTCGGTGCGCCAGCCCCGGCGCTCGGCGTGGCGCAGGTACATCCGCAGCAGGTCACCCGCGAACAGGGCCGACTCCTCGCCTCCCTCACCGGCCTTCACCTCGAGGATGACGTCGCGGTCGTCGTCGGGATCACGCGGGATGAGCAGGCGGCGCAGTCGGTCCTCGGCGGCGGCGAGCGTGGCCTCCAGGGCGGGGATCTCGTCGGCGAACGCCGGGTCCTCCGCGGCGAGCTCGCGCGCGGCCTGGACGTCGTCGCGCGCGGCCACCCAGGCGTGGTGGGCAGCGACCGTGGGGCCGAGTGCGGCATAGCGCTTGTTCAGCTCACGGCTCTTGTCCGGGTCGGAGGCGATCGCCGGGTCGGCCATCTGCGCCTCGAGCGCGGCGTGCTCGGCGACCAGGGCCTGGGCTGACTCGAGCACGGACTCTCCTTCGGGGCTGGCTTGGGGTGCTTGCGTGGTGCGTGGGTGGTGCTTCGGCGGGAACACAAGTGCGCCGGCCCGTCCCGCGAGGGGTCGGACCGGCGCACCGTGAAAGCTACTTGGCGACCTTCTTGCCGTAGCGGGCCTCGAAGCGGGCCACGCGGCCACCGGTGTCGAGGATCTTCTGCTTGCCGGTGTAGAACGGGTGGCACTGCGAGCAGACGTCGGCGTGGATGGCGCCGCTCTTGGCCGTGCTGCGGGTCTCGAACGTGGCGCCACAGGTGCAGGTGACCGTGGTCGCGACGTAGTCGGGGTGGATGTCCTTCTTCACGATGTTTCTCCTTGGAGGTGTCCGGGTCGGCGGGTTCAGCACGGTGCTGCAAACCCTTGGCGCCCCGACTGCGCCCCTCGTGGTGAGAGCGCTCAGGAAACGCATTTCAATGCCGTGAACCGGTCCAGCGATCAAGTGTGCCAGAGGTGGCGCACAGGGTCCTAAACGCCGGGTGGCCCCCCACCCATTCCCGCACTTCTTGCGCTGCAGCCACCGGATCCCGGTGGCTGCAGCGCAAGAAGTGCTGGGCAGTCGGTGGGGGTCGGTACGGTGCCGGGATGAAGTTCGGAGCCGTCATCACGTATGCCACCGAACGCGAGTTCACCGAGCTCGCCCTCGTCGCCGAGGATGCCGGGTGGGATCAGGTCTTCACGTGGGAGGCCGTCTGGGGGCAGGACGCGTGGGTCACCCTCGGCGCCGCCGTCATGGCCACCGAGCGCATCAGGTTGGGCACCCTGCTCACCCCCGCCGCCCGGCACCGACCGTGGGACCTCGCGTCGAGGGTGGCCTCGGTCGACCGGCTCTCGGGCGGTCGGGTGACCCTGGGGGTCGGTCTGGGTGCGCTGCACGGCAACTGGCTGGCCTTCGAGGCCGACGAGGGCCGCGCCGTGCGGGCGCGCAAGCTCGACGAGGTGCTCGACGTCTACGCGGGGCTCATGGGCGGGCAGCCCTTCTCGTACACGGGCGAGTACTTCTCGGCCTCCCCCGTCACCGAGCTTGTCCCGCCGCCACCGGTCCAGACACCGCATCCGCCCGTCTGGTGCGTCGGGTTGATGGTGCCGGGTCGCAGCCGCCAACGATCGCTGGAGCGGGCCGCCCGGTGGCAGGGCGTCTTCCCGGCCATCGCCGGGGGCAGCCTCGAGAACCCGGGGTCACAGCTGACGCCGCCGGCCCTGAGGGAGCTCGTCGAGCGTCTCGGGGCCCTGCGGGCCGAGGCCGGGCAGACGATGCAGGGCTACGACGTCGTCGTCGAGGGCGACAGCCACGGCGAGTTCGGCACGGTTCACCCACCCGTGGAGCAGTGGGCGGATGCCGGTGCCACATGGTGGGTGGAGTCGTGGTGGGACCTGCCCGACTCCCCCGAGGGTCGCCGCGAACTGCGCCGGCGCCTCGAGCTCGGCCCACCCCGAACCTGACCCTCCCGGCATCCCACCCGCGACAGCCCGGCATCCCACCCAATCCCGACTTCGTGCGACTTCGATGCGGTTCTGCACCGGATCCGGCGCAGAACCCGCACGCAAGTCGCACGAAGTCGGGGGTTGGGGTCAGGCGTCGCCGTCCTCGAGCTTGGTCGAGGCCGAGTGCTGGATCTGGGTGAGGAACTCGTAGTTCGTCTTGGTCTTGCGCAGGCGGTCCAGGAGCAGCTCGATGCCCTGCTGCGAGTCGAGCGCAGCGAGCACCCGGCGCAGCTTCCACATGATCCGCAGCTCCTCGGGAGCCAGCAGGATCTCCTCCTTGCGAGTACCCGAGTTGTTGACGTCGACGGCAGGGAAGATCCGGCGGTTCGCGAGCTGACGGTCGAGCTTGAGCTCCATGTTGCCGGTGCCCTTGAACTCCTCGAAGATCACCTCGTCCATCCGCGAGCCGGTCTCGACCAGCGCCGTCGCGAGGATGGTGAGCGAGCCACCGTCCTCGATGTTGCGGGCCGCGCCGAAGAACTTCTTCGGCGGGTACAGCGCGGCGGAGTCGACGCCACCGGACAGGATGCGCCCGCTGGCCGGGGCCGCGAGGTTGTAGGCCCGCCCGAGCTTGGTGATCGAGTCGAGCAGCACGACGACGTCGTGCCCCATCTCGACCAGGCGCTTGGCCCGCTCGATCGCGAGCTCCGCGACGGTGGTGTGGTCCTCGGCCGGGCGGTCGAAGGTCGAGGAGATGACCTCGCCCTTCACGGCCCGCTGCATGTCGGTGACCTCCTCGGGGCGCTCGTCGACGAGGACGACCATGAGGTGGCACTCGGGGTTGTTCGTCGTGATGGCGTTGGCGATCGCCTGCATGACCATCGTCTTGCCCGCCTTGGCCGGGGCGACGATGAGGCCGCGCTGGCCCTTGCCGATGGGGGCGACGAGGTCGATGATCCGCGTCGTCAGCAGACCCTGCTCGGTCTCCAGGCGCAGTCGGTCCTGCGGGTAGAGCGGCGTGAGCTTGCCGAACTCGGGGCGGTGGCGGGCGTCCTCGGGCGTCATGCCGTTGACCGTGTCGAGCTGGGCCAGCGGGGTGTACTTCGCCCGGTGGTTGCGGCCGCCGACGTGCTGCTGCTGGCCCTCGTCACCGTCGCGCGAGGCCTTGATGGAGCCGGTGACGGCGTCGCCCTTGCGCAGCCCGTGGCGCTTGACCAGCTGGAGCGGCACGTAGACGTCGCTGCTGCCGGGCAGGTACCCGGTGGTGCGCACGAACGCGTAGCTGTCGAGGATGTCGAGGATGCCGGCGACGGGAACGAGGACGTCGTCCTCGGTGATCGACGACTCGACGGGGCCGTCGACCTGGTCGCCGCCGATGCCGGGACGGCGCTTGTCGCGGTTGCGCCCACGGTTGCGGCGACGACGGCCACCGCGGCCGTCCTCGTCGTCGAAGCGGTTCTGGTTCTGGCCGCCCTGGGCACCGGCGTTCTGCTCGCCCTGCGCCTCACCGGACCCGGTGTCGGCGGATGCCGTCTGGTCGCCGCGGTCCTCGGACTGCGCGTCGCGGGCCTCGGTGCGGTCCTGGCGGGCGGCGCGCGTGCGGGTACGACCGGCACCGCGCTCCCCGCGGGCCTGGCCGTCGGCCTGCTCGGCTGCGTCCGACCGGACATCGCGCTCGGCGTCGGCACGTGCAGGGGCGGTCTCGACGGGGGCCTGCGCGGCCTGCTCGGGCGCAACGACCGGCGTGGCCTGCTCAGTCGCAGGTGCCGTCTCGACGCCGCGGCCGGTGCTCGTGGCCCGGCGGGAGCGACGCGGTTCGGTGCCGCGCGTGGGCTCGCTGGCGCGCGCCGACGGCTCGCTCGTGGCGGCGGGCCCGCTCTCACCGTTCTGGCGGGCCTTGATGGCGGCGACGAGGTCGCCCTTGCGCATCTTGGCGGTGCCGCTGATGCCCATGCTCGAGGCCAGCCCCTGGAGCTCTGCCAACCGCATGGCGGTGAGTGCTCCGGAACGACGCGGGCTCGCGCCCGCCGTCGACGGCTCGAGAGTGGTGGTGTCTGACACGAAGGATCCTTTCCCTCGCTCGTGGATGGCCTCGATGCGGCCGATCTCGGGGGGTTCACGTCGGGGCCGCAGCGCAGGCTGAACGGGGTTCCCAGATCGTGGAGGTCGACTCGCGGCAGGCATCGGGAGAGAAGCCCGGCATCGGCTGCGGTCGCACGGTCACAGTAGCACCGACGCCCCGACGTCACCGCCGGTCGATCACGCTCGTGACAGCACCGTGACCCTGGCCCCGTGATCGGGGATGCCGGGGGTCAGCACGCGCCAGCCGGCCTCACCGTGCGCGCGCACCTCCTCGACGTGCTCGCGCCGGGCCAGCACCAGGACGGACGGGCCGGCACCGGAGATGACGGCCGCATGGCCCCGGGACCGCAGCCGATCCACGAGGGACATCGACGCGGCATACGAGGGGCGGCGGGCCTCCTGGTGCAGCCACTCCTTGGTGGCGGCGAGCAGGTGTTCGGGTGCGAAGCCGATGGCGTGCGCGAGCAGGGCTGATCGCGCGGAGTTGGCCGCGGCATCCGCCAGACGAACCTGTTGCGGCAGCACCGAGCGGGCCTTGGCGGTCGACAGCTGGACGTCCGGCGCGAAGACGACCGGCACGACGTCGGGGTGGACCGGCAGGTGCACCGTCGTGGTGCTGGCCTGCTCGTCGTCGGACCAGGAGAGCGTGAAGCCCCCGTACACACTCGCGGACGCGTTGTCGGGGTGCCCCTCCAGGCGTGAGGCGAGAGAGTTCGCGAAGGTGAGGTCGACGGCATCCCCCGCGTCGCCGGCCGAGACATCCGCCAGCGCCTGTGCGGCGACGATGCCGGTGACGATCGCGGTGGCCGAGGAGCCCATTCCCCGGCCGTGCGGCACCTCGTTCGTGCAGTCCAGGGCCAGGCCGGTCGGCGGCTCGACGCCGAGCTCACCCCAGGCCACGACCATCGCCCGGTGCACGAGGTGGGTCGCGTCGAGGGGAACGCTGCCTGCTCCCTCGCCGGCGACGGTCACGGTCAGGCCCGGCGTGGAGGTGACGCGAGCCCGGCAGGTGTCCCACACCCCGAGGGCGCAGCCGATCGAGTCGAAACCGGGGCCGAGGTTCGCGCTGCTCGCGGGCACCCGCACCTCGACCTCGACACCGGCCCGAAGCCGCGTGGTGCTCACCCGTCGAGACCCAGGGCCACCGCGACGCTGAAGGCGTCGACCGGGACACGTACCGGGGTGACGTCGCCACCGTCGGCAGTGCGCAGCGCCCACTGGGGGTCCTTCAGCCCGTGCCCGGTCACGGTGCACACGATGGTGGCGTCGCGCGGGACGATGCCTGCGCGGTGGGCCTTCAGCAGGCCGGCGATGCTCGCCGCCGAGCCGGGCTCGACGAAGATGCCCTCGGTCGAGGACAGCAACCGGTGACCCTCGAGGATCTCGTCGTCGGTCACGGAGTCGATGTGCCCACCGGACTCGTCACGGGCGGCCTCGGCCTGCGCCCAGGACGCCGGGTTCCCGATGCGAATCGCCGTGGCGATCGTCTCCGGGTCATCGACCGGGTGGCCCAGGACGATCGGCGCTGCCCCCGCGGCCTGGTAGCCCCACATCCGGGGCGTGCGCGTCGCGACGGCGGGCAGCTCGACGCCACCGACACCCGTGGTCACCGAGGCGTACTCGGTGTAGCCACGCCAGTAGGCGGTGATGTTCCCGGCGTTGCCGACGGGGAGGATGTGGATGTCGGGGGCGTCACCGAGGGCGTCGACGACCTCGAAGGCCGCAGTCTTCTGCCCCTCGATGCGGGCGGGGTTGACCGAGTTGACGAGCTCGACGGGGTAGGCCTCGGCGAGCTTGCGGGCCACGGTGAGGCAGTCGTCGAAGTTGCCCTCGACCTGGATCAGGGTGGCGCCGTGGGCCACGGCCTGGCTGAGCTTGCCCATCGAGATCTTGCCGTCGGGCACGAGCACGGCACACGTCATGCCGGCCTTCGTGGCGTAGGCGGCGGCGCTGGCGCTCGTGTTGCCGGTGCTGGCGCAGATGACGGCCTTGGCGCCGTGCTTCTTCGCCATCGACATCGCGGTCGTCATGCCGCGGTCCTTGAACGACGCCGTCGGGTTGAGCCCTTCGAACTTCACGAACACGTTGGCGCCGGTGAGCTCCGAGAGCCCCTCGCACGGGATGAGCGGCGTGCCGCCCTCCTGGAGGGTCACCACCGGTGCCCCCTCGAGCATCGGCAGCCGCTCGGCGTACTCGCGGATCACTCCGCGCCACAGGTGAGCCATGACTGGTCAGTCCCCTTCCACACGCATGACGGACGCGACGTCGTCCACGGAATCCAGCCCCGCGAGAGCGTCGACGGTGGCCGACAACGCGGCATCCGATGCGCGGTGCGTCACGACGATGAGCTTCGCCCGCTCGCCCGACCCGGCAGCGACCTGCTGGCGCACGGTCTCGATCGACACGCCCTGCTCGGCGAAGGCCGTGGCGACCTGCGCGAGCACACCCGGGCGGTCGGCGACGTCGAGGCTGATGTGGTACCTCGTGAGGGCCTGCCCCATGTCGACCACCGGGAGGTCGGCGTAGGCGGACTCGCCCGGACCGCGGCCACCGGCCACCTTGTGGCGGGCGACGGCGACGACGTCACCGAGGACGGCGGATGCCGTCGGGTCGCCCCCGGCGCCGCGGCCGTAGAACATGAGCGGCCCGGCAGCGGTGGCCTCGACGAACACCGCGTTGAAGGCATCCCGGACGCTGGCGAGCGGGTGGCTGCGCGGGATCATCGCCGGGTGGACGCGCACGCTCACGGCATCCGAACCGTCGGCGCTGGTCACCCGCTGGCAGATCGCGAGCAGCTTGACGACGCAGTCCATCTCCTTGGCGGCCTGGATGTCGCCGGCCGTCACCTCGGTGATGCCCTCGCGGTGCACGTCGGCGCTGGAGACCCGGGTGTGGAAGGCCAGGCTGGCGAGGATGGCGGCCTTGGCGGCGGCGTCGAAGCCCTCGACGTCCGCGGTCGGGTCTGCCTCGGCGTAGCCCAGGGCCTGGGCCTGCTCGACGGTCTCGGCGAAACCCGCGCCGCTGGTGTCCATCTTGTCCAGGACGAAGTTCGTCGTGCCGTTGACGATGCCGAGCACCTTGCGCACGTCGTCACCGGCGAGGGACTCACGAATGGGGCGCAGGATCGGGATGGCCCCGGCCACGGCGGCCTCGTAGTAGAGGTCGACGTCGGCGGCATCCGCGGCGGCGTAGAGGGCCGGGCCGTCCTCGGCGAGCAGCGCCTTGTTGGCCGAGACCACCGAGGCGCCGTGCTCCATGGCGCGCAGGATGAGCCCGCGGGCGGGGTCGATGCCGCCGATCACCTCGATGACGATGTCGGCGCGGGTGACCAGCTCCTCGGCGTCCGCGGTGAACAGCGCCGGGTCGACCGGCACGTCCGGGCGCGGGCGCTGGGGCCGCCGCACGGCGATGCCGACGAGCTCGAGCGGGGCACCGACGCGCGCCGCGAGGTCGTCTGCGTGCTCGACGAGCCGCGTCGCGACCGCCGAACCCACGACGCCGCAGCCGAGCAGCGCGACGCGCAGGGGGGCACGTCCAGGCGCCTCCGTCGGGGCACCGGTGGCGTGCGCCATCGTTTCGTGCGCCATGGTGGGGTCCATCTCCTCGCTGTCGATCCTCACGCGTCCGCCACGTCGAGGGCGAGCAGGTCTTCGATGGTCTCACGCCGCACGAGCACGCGTGACCGCCCTCCACGGACGGCGACGACCGGCGGCCTCGGAGTGTGGTTGTACTGGCTGGACAGGGCGCGGCAGTAGGCCCCCGTGCCCGGCACGGCGATGAGGTCGCCGGGCTGCACGTCGGCCGGCAGGTACTCGTCGAGCACGACGATGTCACCGCTCTCGCAGTGCCGTCCGACGACCCGCGACAGCATCGGCCCGGCCTCGGACCGGCGATTGGCCAGGGTGCACGAGTAGTCGGCCTCGTACAGCGCCGGGCGCGCGTTGTCGCTCATGCCGCCGTCGACCGAGACGTAGGTGCGGGTGTGGCCGCCGCCGAGCTCGACGGGCTTGACCGTGCCCACCTCGTACAGGGTGAACGTGCTGGGCCCGACGATGGCGCGACCGGGCTCGATCGAGACCCGGGGCAGCGTGCTGAGGTCGCCGTCACCGACGGCCTTGAACTCGCGTTCGAGGATGCCGGCCATCTCGCCTGCCAGCGTGCTCGCCGGGAGGGGGGTGTGCTGCGAGGTGTACGCGATGCCGTACCCGCCGCCGAGGTCGATCTCGGGGCAGTGGTGACCGTGTTCCTCGGCGATGCGGGCGTGCAGCGCGACGAGTCGGTGCGCGGCCATCTCGAAGCCGCCGGTGTCGAAGATCTGGCTGCCGATGTGGCTGTGCAGGCCGAGCAGCTCGAAGACGTCGGGGCGGGCGAGGATGCGCGAGGCCGCCTCGAACGCCTGACCGCCGGCCAGGCTGAAACCGAACTTCTGGTCCTCGTGGCCAGTGGCGATGAACTCGTGGGTGTGCGCCTCGACGCCAACCGTGACGCGGACCATGACGCGGGCGAGCACCCCGAGCTCGGCGGCGACCACCGCGATGCGCTCGATCTCCTGGAAGGAGTCGACGACGATGCGGCCCACTCCGTAGGTCAGTGCCGTTCGGATCTCCGCGACGCTCTTGTTGTTGCCGTGGAAGCCGATCCGCTCGCCGGGGAACTTCACCCGCTGGGCGACGGCCAGCTCGCCTCCGGTGCAGACATCGAGACTGAGCCCCTCCTCCTCGACCCACCGGGCGACCGCCGTGCAGAGGAAGGCCTTGCCGGCGTAGTAGACGTCGGCCCCCGCGAGCGGCTCGAAGGCAGCCGAGAAGCTGTCGCGGAAGTCGCGGGCACGCGAACGGAAGTCCTCCTCGTCCAGGACGTAGGCGGCCGTGCCGTGCTCCTGCGCCAGGGTCACGACGTCGACGCCACCCACCGTGAGCCGGCCGGCGTCGTCACGGCTGACGCTGCCGGGCCACAGCTGGGGCAGCAGCTCCATGACGTCGGTCGGAATGGGCAGGTAGAGCGGTGGGCCGCCGTACCCCTCGGCGTGCAGGACACCAGCCTCGTGGATGCGCATCGGTCAGCCCCTCACATGCGCTCGGGGGCGCTGACCCCGAGCAGGTCGAGCCCGTTGGCAAGCACCTGGCGGGTCGCGTCGTTGAGCCACAGCCGGCTGCGGTGCAGGTCGGTGACCTCCTCGTCGACGCTCATCGGGCGCACCCGGCAGGTGTCGTACCACTTGTGGTACCGACCGGCGAGCTCCTCGAGGTAGCGGGCGACCCGGTGCGGTTCGAGCAGGTGAGCGGCCTGGGCCACGACCCGCGGGAAGTCGCCGAGGGCGGCCAGCAGGGCGGCCTCGGTCGGGTCGGTGAGCAGGCCGGCGTCGAAGCCGCCCTCACGGTGCACGCCGTCCTCGGCCGCCAACCGGGCCACGTTCGCCGTGCGGGCGTGCGCGTACTGCACGTAGAACACCGGGTTGTCGTTGGTCTGCTTGCGCAGCTCCTCACCGTCGAGGGAGAGCGGGCTGTCTGCCGGGTAGCGCGCCAGCGAGTACCGGACGGCATCCGAACCGATCCACTCGAGCAGCTCGTCCATGTAGATCGCGTTGCCGAGCCGCTTGCCCATGCGCTCCCCCGCGATGGAGACGAGCTGGCCGATCTTGACCTCGATGTTGTGCTCGGGGTCATCGCCGGCGCAGGCCGCGATGGCCTTGAGCCGGTTGATGTAGCCGTGGTGGTCAGCGCCGAGCAGGTAGATCTTCTCGTCGAAGCCGCGGTCCTTCTTGCTCAGGTAGTACGCGGCGTCGGCGGCGAAGTACGTGGGTGTGCCGTCGGCCCGGATGAGGACACGGTCCTTGTCGTCGCCGAAGTCGGTCGTGCGCAGCCAGACCGCGCCGTCGTGGTCGAACACGTGGCCCTGTTCGCGCAGGCGGGCCACGGCCTGCGCGACCGCGCCCCCGTCGTGCAGACCTCGCTCGGAGAACCACACGTCGAAGTGCACCCCGAACCCGTCGAGGGTGCGCTGGATGGCGGCCAGCTGAGCGACGTAACCGAGGTCCCGAGCCAGCACCGCGGCATCCGCCTCGTCGAGCTCGAGCAGGTCGGGCCGCTGCGCGAGGACCTCGGCGGCCCGGTCGGCGACGTAGGCACCCGGGTAGCCGTCCTCGGGGGGCTCCTGACCCTTCGCGCGGGCCAGGACCGAGGCACCGAACTTGTCCATCTGCGCCCCGGCATCGTTGATGTAGTACTCAGCCGCGACCTGGGCCCCGGCCGCGACGAGAAGGCGGCGCATCGCGTCACCGAGGGCCGCCCAGCGGGTGTGCCCGATGTGCAGGGGCCCCGTCGGGTTGGCCGAGATGAACTCCAGGTTGACCACACGGCCCGACTCGGTGCTGCCGTGGCCGAACGTCGGGCCCGCCTCGACGATGGCACGCGCCAGCTCACCGGCGCTCGCGGCCTCGAGAGTGATGTTGAGGAAGCCTGGGCCCGCGACGTCGACGGCCTGCACCCCCGTCACGGACGCGAGGTGCGTCGCGAGCGCCGTCGCGAGCTCGCGCGGTGCGACGCCGGCGCCCTTGGCGAGCTGAAGGGCGATGTTGGTCGACCAGTCCCCGTGATCGCGGTTGCGCGGTCGCTCGACCCTGACCTCGGCGGGCACGGTGATCGCGAGGTCACCTGCGTCGACGGCGGACTGGAGGGCAGCGCGGATCGCGGCCGAGAGCTGTTCGGGGGTCACCCGCCCGATTCTATCGACGCGACTGGGTGCCCCTGCCGCGCTCCGCGAGCCGTGAGACGGCGGTGATGAGTTCGTCCGGGTCGAAGGGTTTGGCGACGAAGGCATCGAAACCGGCGTCGCTCGCCTGGGGTGCGTCGTGCGCGATGACGGCAGCCGTGAGCAGGACGACCGGCACGGGGTCCAGTCGCGGGTGGGAACGGATCGCGGCGATCGCCCACCACCCGTCGTAGGGCGCCATCTGGGAGTCCAGGACGATGACGGCCGGGCGCTGCGCCTCCGGGTCGATCAGACGCGCCATCGCGGCATGACCGTCGGTGGCCTCCGCGACCCGGAAGCCAGCCAACTCGAGGTTGATGCGGAGCAGACGACGGATCGGCTCGGTGTCGTCACACACCAGCACCAACGGCGCTTCGTGCTCGGCTCCCCTGCCGGATTGCATGTGGCCCACCCTAGGCTGGTAGCCTCACCGGGCGCTGGGTAACTCCTCGGAGATCCGGCGCGGGCCATCACCGGCCCCCGTAGCTCAGGGGATAGAGCACCGCCCTCCGGAGGCGGGAGCGCAGGTTCGAATCCTGCCGGGGGCACCAGCCGCACGCGCGCCAGCGCGGGCGGAGGGGAGGACCCCGGCAGAGATCATGGGAGCCGGAGCAGAACGCGACGAGGGAGCGGGCTGCGACGGCGGCTCCTGCCGGGGGCACCACACCGCCATTGTCGGCTGGCAGGCCCGCCGATCACCGCCGGCGCCCGGCCGGCTGCGCCGTCGGACGTGCAAGAGGGCTCCCTCCTGCCCGGGTAAGCCCGCGTTGCACGCTCAGTCGACGACCCTGCATCGGGCATTGCACGTCCGGCGGAGCGCCCCGCCCGGCTGCGCAGCAGGAAGCCGGGCGGTGGGCCCGGACCGCGGCGGGAAGGATCAGCGCTGCGAGGCGTCCGAGACCTCGCCGACGAGCTCTTCGAGGACGTCTTCGAGGAACACCACTCCGACGACCGAGCCGTCAGCCGCGACGACCCGTGCCAGGTGCGAGCCGGTGGCCTGCATGACCCCCAGCACCATCTCGACCTCGTCGTCGCGGCGGACGTTGGCCATCCGGCGCACGCGCTTGGCCGGAACCGGCTCGCCCCGCTCCGACTCGTCGGCGTACAGCACGTCCTTGAGGTGCAGGTAGCCACCGAGGTCGCCCGCGGCGTCGCGCACCGGGAAGCGGGAGAACCCGTGCTTGGCCACGAGCCGCTCGATGTCGGCCGGGGTCGCCTCGGGGCCCACGGTCACCAAGGACGACACGGGCACACCGACGTCGGCAGCGTCCTTGTCGCTGAACTCCAGCGCCGCGCCGAGCCGCTCGTAGTGCTCGTCCTCGACCAGCCCTTCGTCGCGCGACTCGTTGAGGATGTGCGCGACCTCCTCGGCGGTGAAGGCCGTGGCCAGCTCGTCCTTGGGTTCGACGCCGAACAGCCGGATCAACGCCTTGGACAGCCAGTCCATCGCGTGGATGACCGGCGCGACGACCTTGGAGACCATCACCAACGGTGGCACCAGGGCCAGGGCGGAGCGCTCCGGGCGCGCGATCGAGATGTTCTTGGGGATCATCTCGCCGTAGACGACGTGCAGGAAGACGATGAGGCCGAGGGCCAGGCCGAGAGCCACGACGTCCGCGACGACCGGCGACAGACCGAGGCCGGTGAAGAGCGGCGTCAGCGCGTGGTGCAGCGCAGCCTCCGAGATGGCACCGAGCAGCACGGAGCACACGGTGATGCCGAGCTGGCAGGTGGCGAGCAGGATGCCGGTGTGCTGCATGGCGTCCAGTGCCGTCTGTGCCCGCTTGCTCCCCGCCTCGGCGAGGGGCTCGAGCTGGCTGCGGCGGGCGGACATCGCGGCGAACTCGGCACCGACGAAGAAGGCGTTGGCGGCGAGCAGCGCCACGGTGAGCAGGATCGTGGTCACACTCATGCCGCACCCCCCGCGTGGGTGCGGGCGGCAGCGGAACCGCTGCGGACGGCATCCTCACCCGGTGGCACCACGGGTGGCGCCAGGCGAAGTCGGTCGACCCGGTGCCCGTCCATGTCGAGGACGCGAACGCTCCAGCCGTCGACGACGACCTCGTCACCGACCATGGGCACGCGGCCGAGCTCGGCCATGACCCACCCGCCGATGGTCTCGTAGGCCGCACCCTCGGGCACGGCGGCCCCGACCCGCGAGCGCACCTCGTCGGGGCGCCAGAGGCCGGGAACGGTCCACGAGCCGTCCTTCAGGGCCCGCGCCGTGGTCTGGGAGCGGTCGTGCTCGTCGCTGACCTCACCGACGATCTCCTCGACGAGGTCCTCGAGCGTCACGATGCCCGACGTGCCGCCGTACTCGTCGACGACGACGGCGAGCTGCATGCCGCCCTCCCGAAGCTGGACGAGCAACGGGTCGAGGCGCAGCGTCTCGGGGACGAGCACGGGTGGCACCATCAGCGCCGAGACGGGCACGTCGCCGCGACGGTCGTACGGCACGGCGATGGCCTTCTTCACGTGCACGATGCCGTCGATGTCGTCCCAGTCCGACCCGACGACGGGGAAGCGGGAGTGGCCGGTGCGACGGGCCAGGGCCACCAGCTCAGCCGCGGTCGCAACCCGATCGATCGACGTTCCCCGCGAGCGCGGCGTCATGACGTCGGCGGCGGTCTGATCGGCAAAACCGAGCGATGCCGTGACGAGCCTCGCGGTGCCGACGTCGAGCGTGCCCGCCTCGGCGGAGGACCGGATGAGCGATGCCAGCTCGGCAGGGCTGCGGGCGGCGGAGAGCTCTTCCTGCGGCTCGATGCCGAGCGCGCGCAGGGTGCGGTTCGCGACCCCGTTGAGCAGGGCGATCATCGGCTTCATCGAGATGCCGAACCACCGCACCGGCGCGGCGGAGATCTTCGCGGTCGCCAGCGGCAGGGAGATGGCGAGCGTCTTGGGCACCATCTCGCCGACGATCATCGAGAACAGCGTCGCCATGACCATGGCCAGCACCGAGGCCGTCGACGCGGCGACGGCCTCGCTGAGGCCGAGGCTGCTCAGCGGCCCGGTGAGCAGGGCACCGATGGACGGGCCCGCGATGAAGCCGAGGATGAGCGTGGTCAGCGTGATGCCGAGCTGGCACGCGGACAGCTGCGTGGAGAGCTGCCGGTGCGAGGTGAGGACGGACCGGGCCCCCTTCTCACCGGCGTCGACGGCCTTCTGCACGGTGGGCCGGTCGAGGGCGACGAGCGAGAACTCCGCCGCCACGAAGAAGGCGGTGCCGACCGTGAGGACGACGCCGAGGAGCAGCAGCAACCATTCGGTCATAGTCGCGCCATCGTAGGCGAGCAGGGACCCTCGCCCGGAATCCCGGGACACCGCTCCACCGCGAGGTGGACCCGGTTCCACCGCCGGGTTGACCCCCTCGCCACGTGAGCCTGACAGGATCGAGGCATGACACCACGAGTGCGCGGATGAGCGCCACCACCAGCGACGGTGCACGAATCGAGGTCCGGGGGCTCACGAAGCGCTTCGGGTCCTTCGTCGCCGTCGACGACCTCAGCTTCGACGTCGAGCCCGGCCGGATCACCGGCTTCCTCGGGCCCAACGGCGCCGGCAAGACCACCAGCCTGCGAATGATCCTCGGCCTCGTGAATGCCACCAGCGGCACGGCCACGATCGACGGGCACCGGTACGTCGACCTGCCGAACCCCCTGGGCACCGTGGGGGCGGCGCTCGAGGCCACGAACTTCCACCCGGGCCGCAGCGGCCGCGACCACCTGCGCGTGCTGGCCGACGCCGGCTCGATCCCCCTCACGCGCGTCGACGAGCTGCTCGAGCTCACCGGTATCCCCGCCGCGGCCCGCAAGCGCGCGGGTGAGTACAGCATGGGCATGCGCCAGCGCCTCGGCCTGGCAGCCGCGTTGCTCGGCGACCCGAAGGTGCTCGTCCTCGACGAGCCGTCCAACGGCCTGGACCCCGAGGGCATCCGCTGGCTGCGCGGGTTCCTGCGCCACCTCAGCAGCGAGGGCAAGACGATCCTCGTCTCCAGCCACCTGCTGACCGAGGTGCAGCAGACCGTCGACGAGGTCGTCATCATCGCCAACGGGCGGCTCGTCCGCTCGGGCTCGATCGCTGACCTCGAGGGCACCCGGGGCGCCGTCGTGAGGACCTCGGATGCCGGCCGGCTCGCCGGCGCGCTTCGCGTCGCCGACGTCACGAGCACCATCGACGCCGACGGGACGCTCCTCGCCGACACCACGGACCTGCGCCTCATCGGTGACGTCGCCCTGCGGGCCGGGTTGCCGATCTACGGTCTCCAGCCGAGCAAGGCCGACCTCGAGGCCCTGTTCTTCCAGCTCACCGAGGGCACCAACCGCAACGAGGTCCACGGGGTCGGGGCACCTGCCGAGCAGGATGCCGTCATCGGCCGGGAAGGGGCGAACCTGTGATCCCCGCGATCCGCAGCGAGTTCCGCAAGTTCTTCACGACCCGTCTCTGGTGGGGCATGGCCGTCGGCATCTTCCTCGCCGGCGCCGCCTTCGCCACCCTGTTCGGGTTCCTCCTGACGAGCGAGGCCGCGCTCGCGGGGACCCCCGGCGCCCCGACCGGCGACGCCACCCAGATCGCGAACTCGGTCTACCTGGGCGGGCTGGGTGTCGGCTACCTGCTCCTGCTCACCATCGGCGTGCTGCAGATCGGTGGCGAGTACCGCCACAAGACGATCACGTCGACCCTGCTGTCCACGCCCAAGCGCCTCAAGGCCATGCTCGCCAAGGTGGTGGCCCTGCTCGGCATCGGCGTCGTCTACGGCCTCATCAGCCTGCTCGGATCGGTCAGCGTCGGCGCGATCATCCTCAACCTTCGCGGGCAGGACCCGTTCCCGTCCACCGCCGTGCTTCGGGCTCTTGCCCTGAGCCTGCTCGTGCTCGGGTTGTGGGCGCTGATCGGGCTGGGGATCGGCATCCTCATCCCCAACCAGGTCGCGGCGCTGCTCATCGGCATCGGTGTCGCCTGGATCGTGGAGCCGTTGCTGAACTTCGCGATGACCTTCTGGGAGTTCGGCCGCGAGAACATCGCCCAGTACATGCCGACGTCCGCCACCAATGCCGTGGTCAACGCGGTGCAGTCATCACCCGACGAGGTCCGGCTCGAGTGGTGGGCAGCCGCGCTGGTACTGGCCGGGTACGCGGCGCTGCTCTCCGGGTTCGGTATCTGGCGCACGACCCGGGCCGACATCAGCTGAGACCCGTCAGCGCCGGTGCGACGGCCGGTATGCCGCCCGTGCGGCATACCGGCCGTCGCACGTGGTCAACCGCTCATCCTTTCGGGCCGCTGTCGCCCCGGGCGCAGGGATACCCTAGGCCGGACCACCCTCAGAGCCGAGCCCAGAAAGAGGCGCATCCTCCGTGGCCGAGCAGTCCCCGTCCAGCGACCCCCTCACGACCTTCGGACCCAACGAATGGCTGGTCGACGAGCTGTACGAGCAATACCAAAAGGACAAGAACAGCGTCGACCGAGCGTGGTGGGACTTCTTCAAGGACTACGCACCGGGTGAGGCCGCGCTGGGTCGGGGCGCCGCGGCCGCGGCCACCCGTGCCGCGCCGGCTGCTGCTGCTCCCGCTGCTCCGGCTGCCGCCGCACCGGCTCCTGCGGCCCCGCCCGCCGCACCGCCTGCCAACGGTTCGGCGCCGGCTGCCAAGGCCGCCACTCCCCCACCCGCAGCGGCGCCCGCGCCTGCAGCGGCAGCCGCGCCCGCGGCATCCGCGCCTGCCCCCGCGCCCGCCCGCAGCGAGCCCGCGGCTGCGGCATCCACCCCCAAGCCTCGCGAGGCGGCCGCGCCCCAGGCCTCTGGTCCGCTCGGCGACGCCGCCCAGACCCCGATCCGCGGGGCGAGCGCCCGGGTCGTCACCAACATGGAGTCCTCGCTCGAGGTGCCCACCGCAACGTCCGTGCGAGCGGTCCCGGCGAAGCTGCTCATCGACAACCGCATCGTCATCAACAACCACCTCGCCCGCAGCCGCGGCGGCAAGGTGAGCTTCACCCACATCATCGGCTACGCACTCGTCAAGGCTCTGGGTGTCGTGCCCGCGATGAACAACGGCTTCGGCCACGACGCCGCGGGCAAGCCGGTGCTGATCACCCCGGCGCACGTCAACCTCGGCCTTGCCATCGACCTGGCCAAGCCCGACGGCACCCGCAGCCTGCTCGTGCCGTCGATCAAGGCCGCCGAGACGATGGACTTCGCCCACTTCTGGACCGCCTACGAGGAGATGGTCAAGAAGGCCCGTGCGGGCAAGCTGACGGTCGAGGACTTCCAGGGCACGTCGATCTCGCTGACCAACCCCGGCACCATCGGCACGGTGCACTCGGTGCCGCGGCTCATGCAGGGCCAGGGCACGATCATCGGCGTCGGGGCACTCGAGTACCCGGCCGAGTGGGCCGGCGCGAGCCTGGAGACGCTCAACCGCAACGCCGTGAGCAAGATCCTCACGCTGACCAGCACCTACGACCACCGCATCATCCAGGGCGCCCAGTCCGGCGACTTCCTGCGCATCGTGCACTCACTGCTGCTCGGCGAGCACGGCTTCTACGACGAGATCTTCGAGAGCCTGCGCATCCCCTACGAGCCGATCCGCTGGGTGCAGGACGTCGACACCTCGCACGACGACGACATCAACAAGGTCGCGCGGGTCCAGGAACTCATCCACGCCTACCGCGTGCGCGGCCACCTCATGGCCGACACCGACCCGCTGGAGTACAAGCAGCGCCGCCACGAGGACCTCGACGTCACGACCCACGGACTCACGCTGTGGGATCTCGACCGCACCTTCGCGACCGGCGGCTTCGGCGGCCAGCCGTTCCTGAAGCTGCGCAAGATCCTGGGCATCCTCCGCGACTCGTACTGCCGCACCATCGGCGTGGAGTACATGCACATCCAGGACCCGGAGCAGCGCACGTGGATCCAGCAGAAGATCGAGGTGGGTTACGCCAAGACCACCCGTGAGGAGCAGCTGCGCATCCTTCGCCGCCTGAACGCGGCCGAGGCGTTCGAGACCTTCCTGCAGACCAAGTTCGTCGGGCAGAAGCGCTTCTCCCTCGAAGGTGGCGAGTCCGTCATCGCCCTGCTCGACCGGGTGCTCTCACGAGCCGCCGAGGACAAGCTGCACGAGGTCTGCATCGGGATGCCGCACCGCGGCCGCCTGAACGTCCTCGCCAACATCGCGGGCAAGTCCTACGGGCAGATCTTCCGTGAGTTCGAGGGCAAGCAGGACCCTCGCTCGGTGCAGGGTTCGGGTGACGTGAAGTACCACCTCGGCACCGAGGGCACCTTCACCGGGGAGGACGGCTCGACCACCAAGGTCTACCTCGCCGCCAACCCCTCCCACCTCGAGGCCGTCAACCCGGTGCTCGAAGGAATCGTGCGGGCCAAGCAGGACCGCCTCAACCTCGCGGGTGAGGACTTCACCGTCCTGCCCGTGCTGCTGCACGGTGACGCCGCCTTCGCTGGCCAGGGAGTCGTCGCCGAGACGCTCAACCTCTCGCAGCTGCGCGGCTACCGCACCGGCGGAACGGTGCACGTCGTCATCAACAACCAGGTCGGCTTCACCACCTCGCCGAGCTCGTCACGGTCCTCGACGTACTCCACCGACGTGGCCCGGATGATCCAGGCGCCGATCTTCCACGTCAACGGCGACGACCCCGAGGCGTGCGTGCGCGTGGCCGAGCTCGCCTACGAGTTCCGCAAGGAGTTCCGCAAGGACGTCGTCATCGACATGGTCTGCTACCGCCGCCGCGGTCACAACGAGGGCGACGACCCGTCGATGACCCAGCCGCTGATGTACAACCTCATCGAGGCCAAGCGCAGCGTCCGCAAGCTCTACACCGAGTCCCTGATCGGCCGTGGCGACATCACGGTCGAGGATGCCGGCGTGGTGCTGCGCGACTACCAGCAGCAGCTCGAGCGGGTCTTCGTCGAGACCAAGGCGGCGCTGAAGGAAGCCGAGGCCGAGCCGGCCGACACGGCGTACTCGGGCACCGACGTCGAGGGCCACACCGGTCTGGAGCCGCCGGCGGCACAGACCCGCGGCGCCGACCGCACCAAGCACTCCTCGACGCACACCGCGATCAGCCCGGAGATGCTCACCCGCCTCGGCGACGCCTTCATCGACATCCCGGCCGGGTTCACGGTGCACCCCAAGCTCAAGCAGATGCTCGAGAAGCGCGCCGCGAGCACCCGAGAGGGTGGGATCGACTGGGGCACCGGTGAGCTGCTCGCCTTCGGTTCCCTCCTCATCGACGGCACCCCCGTGCGCCTCGCTGGCCAGGACAGCCGCCGCGGCACCTTCGTCCAGCGCCACGCGGTGCTCATCGACAAGGAGAACGCCGCCGAGTGGACTCCGCTGCTCTACCTCGGTGAGGGCCAGGGCAAGTTCTGGGTCTACGACAGCCTGCTGTCGGAGTTCGCGGCGATGGGCTTCGAGTACGGCTACTCGGTCGAGCGGCCCGACGCCCTCGTGCTGTGGGAGGCCCAGTTCGGCGACTTCTTCAACGGCGCCCAGACGATCGTCGACGAGTTCATCTCGAGCTCGGAGCAGAAGTGGGGCCAGCGGTCCTCGGTGGTCCTGCTGCTCCCCCACGGCTACGAGGGACAGGGTCCGGACCACTCCTCGGCCCGCATCGAGCGCTTCCTCACGATGTGCGCCGAGGGCAACATGACGGTGGCCTACCCCTCGACCCCGGCGTCCTACTTCCACCTGTTGCGTCGTCAGGCCTACGCCCGTCCCCGTCGCCCGCTCATCGTCTTCACGCCGAAGTCGATGCTGCGCCTGAAGGCCGCGAGCTCGGCCCCGGAGGACTTCACCACCGGCGGCTTCCGGCCGGTGATGGGCGACACGCCGGGGGCGACCTCCGGCGAGGTGACCCGCGTACTCATCGCCGCCGGCAAGGTCGTCTACGACCTGCTCGCCGAACGCGAGCAGCGCGGTGACACCTCGACGGCGATCCTGCGTCTGGAGCAGTACTACCCGCTGCCCGCCGCCGACCTCGCTGAGGAGTTGGCGAAGTACCCGGGCGCCGAGGTCGTCATCGTCCAGGACGAGCCGAAGAACCAGGGCGCCTGGCCGTTCCTCGCGCTGAACCTGCCCGAGGCCCTGCAGGCACTCGGTGAGAACCGGATGCCCACGGTGGTGTGCCGCCCGGCATCCGCCTCTCCGGCGACCGGGTCGACCAAGAAGCACCAGATCGAGCAGGCCGACCTGATCGCCCGCGCCTTCGACCGCTGATGGTCGACACGCCGGATGCCGTGCGCCGCCCGGGCGCACGGCGTCCGACCGCGGGCGGGTAACCTCACACCGTGTACTTCACCGACCGTGGCATCGAGGAGCTCCAGACCCGCCGCGGCGACGAGGAGGTCACGTTCGACTGGCTGGCGGAGCAGTTGCGCACGTTCGTCGACCTCCACCCGGACTTCGAGGTGCCCGTGGAGCGGCTGGCCACCTGGCTGGCCCGACTGGACGATGAGGACGAGTGACCCGCTGATGTCGTACGAACTGCCCGACGAGGGCCAGGCCCCCATCGAGTTCCGGCCGAGCGCCGAGGCCCAGGTGGTCGCTGAAGGTCCGCGCGACCTCGCCCTGGTCTTCCTCGGTGGCTCGCTCGTCGCGGGTGTCGGGGACCCGAAAGGTCAGGGGTGGGTGACCCGCGTGGTCGGCCGCACGCAGCATCCCGACCTCGAGCTCACGGCCTACAACCTGGGGGTGCGCGGCGACACCTCCGCCGACGTCCTGCACCGGTGGACCACCGAGGTCCCGTCACGGTGGTCGGGTCGCAGCGAGCGGCGCATCGTCGTCTCCGTCGGCACCAACGACGTGCTCCAGGGCATCTCCCTCGCCCGGCACAGGCTCAACCTGGCGAACCTGCTCGATGACGCGGCGACCGCGGGGGTCGGCACCTTCGTCGTCAGCCCCCCGCCGACCGACGATGCCGACCTCAACTCCCGACTCGAGGTGCTCGTCGAGGCGCAGGCCGACGTGTGCGGTCGACGCGACATCCCGTTCGTCGACTCGTTCACCCCGCTGGCCGGCCACGACCAGTGGCGAACCGACCTGGCTGCGAGCCGGGTCGCCCACCACCCGGGGCAGGCCGGTTACGGCCTCATCGCGTGGCTCGTGCTGCACCACGGCTGGGGCCCGTGGCTGCAGATCTGCTGACGCTCGCGCTCACGCAGGCAGGGTGACGAACTCGCGCACCAGGTCGGCGAACCGGTCGGGGTCGTCGAGGTGCGGGAAGTGCCCCGCCCCCTGAAACAGCTCGACCCGGCACTCGGGGATGGACGTCGTCGCCGATGCCGCGTGCCACGCGGGGATCATCCGGTCCTTGGTGCCCCAGACCACGAGGGTGGGCGTGGGGGCGACCTCAGGCAGGTAGTCGTGGGCCGTGACGCTCTGGCCACCGGGGTCGATGACCGCGCGGGTCGTGGCGAGGAAGGCCCGGCGGGTGTCAGCGTCACCGAGGGAGGTGAAACCATGCCACACCTGGGTGATGTCGGAGCCCGGGTGCACCCCGACCTTCTGCAGGGCGCGGCCCGCCGAGGCCAGGCGGTCGCGCATCCACCCGGAGGCGATGACCGGCAGCACGTACTCAGCGCCCGGGAGGGTGGCCGAGCGCAGCAGGGGGCTGACCTCGCGCCCGAGACCACCACTGGCCACGAGCACGAGCCGATCGACCCGCTCGGGGAACAGGTAGGAGAACACCATGGCGATGCCGCCGCCCAGCGAGTGCCCGACGAGCGTCACCTGCTCGATCTCGAGGCGATCCAGAAGGTCGCGAAGGGTCGCAGCATGCGCCCCGAGGGAGTAGTCCCCCATCGGCTTTGCCGACTCACCGTGGCCGAACAGGTCCGGGACGATGACGCGGTGGTCCTCGTCGAGCCGGTCGACGAGGTGGGTCCACTGGCGCTGGCTCCCGAGCAGGCCGTGGATGAACAGCAGTGCCGGGCCGCTGCCGCTGTCGCTGTAGGAGAAGGTGTGCCCGTGCAGGGTCACCGTGTGCTCGGTGGACGTCGCGTTCACGATGGCTCCTGATGGCAGGCATGGGGTGGGAACGCCTCAGGTTACCGCTGAGTAGCCTCGCGTGTGACCGGGTGTGATCAGATCGTGAAGACGACCTTGCCGCTCACCCGCCCGGCCACCATCGCCTCGAAACCTTCCCGGGCATCCGCGAGCGGCAGCGCGGAGTCCACGAGCGGCTCGATGCCGGCGTCGACGACGAACCGGGACAGCCGTTCGAGCTCGTCACGCGTGCCCATCGTCGACCCGACGACGCGGAGCTGCTTGAAGAAGATCTTGGTCAGCTCGGCCTTGGCCGGTGCGTCCCCCGAGGTCGCGCCGGAGATGACGATGGTGCCCCCGGGGCGCAGGCTGTTGACGGAGTGCGACCACGTCGCGGCGCCGACGGTCTCCATGACGGCGTCGACCCGCTCGGGGAGGCGGGCGCCGCTCGAGAACGCCTGGTCGGCACCCAGGGCGAGCGCCTGCTCACCGCGGGCCTCGTCGCGGCTGGTGACCCACATGCGCAGTCCGGCAGCCGAGCCCAGCTGCACCAGAGCGGTGGCCACGCCGCCGGCGGCCCCCTGGACGAGCACGGTCGAACCGGGCTGGACGTCTGCGTTCGTGAACAGCATCCGGTAGGCCGTGAGCCACGCGGTGGGCAGGCAGGCCGCATGCTCCCAGGACAGCCCTGCGGGTTTGGGGACGAGGTTGCGGGCTGGCACCGCGACGACCTCCGCGAGCGTGCCGTCGTACACCTCGGAGAGCAGGCTGCGCCGCGGGTCGAGCGTCTCGTCGCCGGCCCACCCGGGGGAGGAGACGACCGCGTGCACGAGCACCTCGTTGCCGTCGGCGTCGACCCCCGCACCGTCACACCCGAGCACCATCGGCAGCCGGTCGGCAGGCAGCCCCACCCCGCGCAAGGACCACACGTCGTGGTGGTTGAGCGCCGCAGTGCGCAGCCGCACCGTGGTCCACCCGTCGGGGACACTCGGCTCGGGCCGTTCACCGACGGTGAGGCCGCTCAGAGGGTCGGACGTCGACTGGCTGGTGCAGGTCACGGCGAGCATGACCTGACCCTACGACCCCGCCGCATCCTGCGCCCCGTTCCGGGTCACACGGAACGCGTTCAGGGCGCCAGGACCGTCGGGGCCGACCGGTGCAGGGCATCGCGCCAGTGCGGCAAGGGCTGCACGCCGGCCGTCTCCCACATGTCGTGCGACAGCACGCTGTACGCCGGTCGCGGCGCCGGCAGCGGGAAGTCCTCGGTCGCGATCGGTGTCACCCGCTGCGGGTCCAGGCCGAGTTCCTCGAACACCGCACGCGCCAGGTCGAACCACGAGCACTCGCCGGACGACGTCCCGTGCCAGATGCCGAAGGGGGCACCTGCGTCGACGATCCGCACGATGGCCCCAGCGAGGTCGACGGTCCACGTCGGTTGCCCGACCTGGTCGGCCACGACGGTCAGGGTCTCGCGCTCACCGGCCAGTCGCTGCATCGTCGCCGGGAAGTTCTTGCCGCCGGCGCCGTAGAGCCAGGCGGTGCGCACGATCCACGAGTGCGAGCAGTTCGCGCGAACCGCCCACTCCCCCGCGGCCTTGGTGCGGCCGTAGGCGGATGCCGGGGCGACGGGTGCGTCGGCGGCGTACGGTTCGTCCCCCGACCCGGCGACGACGTAGTCGGTCGAGATCTGGACCATGGCGGCGCCCGCCCGCTCGGCCGCGGTGGCGAGGTTCGCGGCACCGACCGCGTTGACGGCGAAGGCTCGGGCCTCGTCGCTCTCAGCGGCATCCACCGCGGTGTACGCGGCGCAGTTCACGACGACGTCGTGTCCGGCCACCTGCTCGGCACACTGGGCGGGGTCGAGGATGTCGAGGCCGGGAAGGTCACCTCGGGTGACCACGTGCCCGGCGTCCTCGAGGACCGCGCACAGGTCCTGACCGAGCATGCCTGCGGCACCGGCGACGAACCAGCGAGCCATCAGGGGGCCACGACCTTCTGGGTGCGGGCATACCTGGCCTCGGTGGCGTCCTTCTGGGGGCGCCACCACGCCTCGTTCTCGCGGTACCACTCGATCGTCGCGGCAAGACCGTCGCGGAAGCTCTCGTAGCGGGGCGACCAGCCGAGTTCGGAGCGCAGCCGACCCGCCTCGATGGCGTATCGCATGTCATGCCCGGCCCGGTCGGTCACGTGGTCGTACGCGTCGGGCTCCTGGCCCATCAGCTCGAGGATCATCCGCACGACGTCGCGGTTGTTGACCTCCCCGTCGGCCCCGATGAGGTAGGTCTCGCCGATGACGCCCTTGTCGATGATCGTCCAGACCGCCTCGTTGTGGTCGTCGACGTGGATCCAGTCGCGCACGTTGAGTCCGGCGCCGTAGAGCTTGGGCCGGACCCCGTCGAGGACGTTGGTGATCTGGCGCGGGATGAACTTCTCGACGTGCTGGCGCGGGCCGTAGTTGTTCGAGCAGTTCGAGATCGTCGCGCGCAGACCGAACGAGCGCACCCACGCCCGCACGAGCAGGTCGGAGCCGGCCTTGGTGGAGGAGTAGGGCGAGCTCGGGTTGTACGGGGTGTCCTCGGTGAACTTCTTCTGGTCATCGAGCTCCAGGTCGCCGTAGACCTCGTCGGTGGAGATGTGGTGGTAGCGCACGTCGTGCCGGCGGGCTGCCTCGAGCAAGGTGAAGGTGCCGATGAGGTTGGTGCGCACGAACGGGCTCGGGTCCTCGAGCGAGTTGTCGTTGTGCGACTCGGCGGCGAAGTGCACGACCACGTCGGCGTCGGCGACGAGCGGGTCGACGACAGCGGCATCCGCGACGTCCCCCTCGACGAACGTCACCCGGTCGCCGACCCCGGACAGCGAGTCCGTCGACCCGGCGTAGGTGAGGGCATCGAGCACCGTGACCTGCACGTCGGGACGGGTCGCGAGGGTGAGGTGGACGAAGTTGCTGCCGATGAACCCGGCGCCGCCGGTGACGAGGACCTTCATGGCGCCAAGGGTAGTGGCCCGCGCGCCGTCGGCCCCGCCGACTAGGCTCGGGCCCATGAAGGGCATCATCCTCGCCGGCGGATCCGGCACGCGACTGCACCCGATCACCCGGGGCATCTCGAAACAGCTCATGCCGGTCTACGACAAGCCGATGGTGTACTACCCGCTGTCGACGTTGATGATGGCCGGGATCCGCGAGGTCCTGCTCATCACGACCCCGCAGGACCTCGAGCAGTTCCAGCGCCTCCTCGGCGACGGCAGCGCCTGGGGCATCGAGCTGACGTACGCCGTGCAGCCGAGCCCCGACGGGCTCGCCCAGGCATTCGTCATCGGCGCGGACTTCATCGGCAGCGACTCGGTCGCCCTCGTGCTCGGCGACAACATCTTCCACGGCACCGGCCTGGGCACCGCGCTGCGCTCGCTCACCGACGTGCGCGGGGGCCACATCTTCGCTTACCACGTGAGCGAGCCCTCGGCCTACGGCGTCGTCGAGTTCGCCGCCGACGGAACCGTGCTCTCCATCGAGGAGAAGCCCGAGAACCCCCGCTCGGAGTACGCCGTGCCGGGCCTGTACTTCTACGACAACGACGTCGTCGAGATCGCGCGCAGTCTCAAGCCCAGCCCCCGAGGTGAACTGGAGATCACTGCGGTCAACGAGACCTACCTGCGCCGCGGCGACCTCACCGTGACCGTGCTGCCCCGCGGTACGGCGTGGTTCGACACCGGCACCTTCGAGGGCCTGATGGACGCCAGCCAGTTCGTCCACGTCGTCGAGGCCCGGCAGGGGTACAAGATCGGCTGTGTCGAGGAGATCGCCTGGCGGGCCGGCTGGATCGACGACGAGGCCTTCGCCGCCCTCGGTGACGACCTCCTGAAGTCGGGGTACGGGACCTACCTGCACGCCTGCCTCGCGCGGGGACGGTCGGGCTCCTGATGCACATCGAGCCGCTGTCCATCGCTGGCGCCTTCGTCGTCACCCCACGGCAGTTCCCCGACGACCGGGGGGTCTTCCTCGAATCCTTCCGTGGCGACCGCCTCGCCGAGCACCTCGGGCACCGGCCGGACATCGTGCAGACCAACGTCTCGATCTCGGCGCGGGGCACGGTCCGTGGCATCCACTTCGCCGACGTCCCCCCCGGGCAGGGCAAGTACGTGACGGCCCTGACCGGGTCCCTCGTCGACTACGTCATCGACGTGCGGGTGGGCTCCCCCACGTTCGGGCAGTGGGAAGCGGTCACCCTCGACACCACCGACCGGCGGGCGGTGTACCTCTCCGAGGGGCTGGGGCACGCGTTCTGCGCGCTCGAGGACGACACCACGGCCATGTACCTCTGCACGGCCACCTACAACCCGACCGGCGAGCACGGCATCCACCCGCTGGACGCCGAGGTCGGCCTCACCCTGCCCGACGGCATCGAGCCGCTGCTGTCGGCCAAGGACGAGGCGGCCCCGACCCTCGCCGACGCGGCGGCATCCGGCCTCCTCCCGACCTACGCCGCGTGCACGGCCTGGGCGGCCACCCTCGCCGAACGCCCCCGCTGACGGCGGACGGACGGCATCCCTGGTCCGGATGCCGTCCGCTCACCACCCGGGTCAGCTCACCTGCCGCTCCTGGCCAGGGCCACCACGGCTGAGGCAACGGAGTCGGTGACGCCCTCCTGGAACACCGAGGGCACGATGCACTCGGCACTCGGCTCCTCGACGAGGTCAGCGATCGCGTGGGCGGCCGCGAGCTTCATCGCCTCGGTGATCCGGGGGGCTCCGGAGTCCAGGGCGCCACGGAAGATCCCGGGGAAGGCCAGCACGTTGTTGATCTGGTTCGGGAAGTCCGAGCGGCCGGTGGCCACGATGGCCGCGTGCCGGTGCGCGACGTCCGGGTGCACCTCAGGCGTCGGGTTGGCGAGCGCGAAGATCATGCCGCCCGGCGCCATGAGAGCCACCTCGTCCTCCGGGACGGTGCCACCGGACACCCCGATGTAGACGTCGGCGCCGGTCAGGGCGGTGCTGATCCGGCCCGAGAGGCCGCGTGGGTTGGTCGAGGCCACCAGCCGGCTCTTGTGGCCGGTGAGGTCCTGGCGGGACGGTGAGATGATGCCGCGCGAGTCACAGACGACGACGTCGCGCACGCCGGCACGCTGGAGCAGCTTGGTCACGGCGACCCCGGCCGCACCCGCCCCGGAGACGACGACCCGCTGCTCGGGCAGGCGACGGTCCAGCACTCGCACGGCGTTCAGCAGCCCCGCGAGGACGACGATCGCGGTGCCGTGCTGGTCGTCGTGGAAGACGGGGATGTCGAGGCGCTCCTTGAGTTGCTCCTCGATGTCGAAGCAGCGCGGGGCCGAGATGTCCTCGAGGTTGATGCCTCCGTATGACGGCGCGATGCGGGCGATGGCGTCGACGAGCTCGTCGACCGTGCCCGTCTCCATGACCACCGGCACGGCGTCGATGCCGGCGAAGTGCTTGAACAGCACCGCCTTGCCCTCCATGACCGGCATGGCCCCGAGCGGGCCGATGTCGCCGAGACCGAGCACCGCGGTGCCGTCGCTGATGACGGCCACGGTGTTGCCGCGTGCGGTGTACCGGCTCGACAGGGAGGGGTCGGCCGCGATGGCCAGCGACACCTCGGCGACGCCGGGCGTGTAGAGCAGCGAGAGGTCGTCCCGGTCGCGCAACGGCTTGGTCGCGTGTACCCCGAGCTTGCCGCCCTCGTGAGCACGAAAGACCGGGCTCTCCGGGTCGACGAAGGGGACGAGGGGCGACGCAGCCATGGGAGGCAGCTCCTTCGGGGCGACGCGTCAGAAGCAGACGCGCGGGGGGTGGAAGCGCCCACGACGACGGTGGGCGGCGCGGCATCCGGGGAAGGGGTGAGGTTCCGAACGGCTCGCAGGGCGCGGGGGTGGCTGCGCTGCGCGCCATCATGACACGCTCGCCGGGTCCAGCACAGGGTCCACGGTGTGACCCCCGTCGCGTCCCCGGACCACGGAATCCGTTGCGCATGTTGTTACCGAGGCGTGACGTGCGCAGGGCCCGGCGGTGGCAGTATCGCCCTCGTACCCCCGTGCCGCGTCGCACCCCTGCGGCACGCCCCCGTGAAAGGACGCACATGTTCCGCACCCGCGCGCTGGCCCTGGCCGCCGTCGCCTCGACCGCCCTCGCCCTGACCGCCTGTGGTTCCGACTCCCTCTCCGAGGGTGACGCGAGCGCCACTCCCGAAGCGTCGACGAGCGCCCCGACCGTCGACGAGGCCCTGGTCGCCAAGCTCCCCGAGAGCATCAAGAGCGCCGGCGTCATCAAGATCGGCACCGACGCCACCTACCAGCCCAACGAGTTCCTCGACGCCGACGGCAAGACCGTCATCGGCATGGACGTCGACCTCTTCGACGCGGTCATGGCCAAGTTCGGGGTCAAGACCGAGTGGGTTCCCTCCGCCTTCGACGCGATCATCCTCGGCGTCCAGAGCGGCAAGTACGACGTCGGTGTCTCGAGCTTCACGGTGAACAACAAGCGCATGGCGCAGGCCACGATGGTCAGCTACTTCAAGGCCGGCACCCAGTGGGTGACCCAGAAGGGCAACCCGAAGGCCATCAACCCCGACGACGCGTGCGGCAAGACCGTGGCCGTGCAGAAGGGCACCGTGCAGGCCGACGTCGACCTGCCCGCCCGCCAGAAGGCGTGCACGGATGCCGGCAAGCCGGAGATCAACGTCCTCGTCGACGCCGACCAGGCCAAGGTGACCGCCAGCGTTCAGTCGGGCAAGGCCGACGCCATGCTCGTCGACCTCCCGCCGGCCATCGCCGCGGTCGACCTGACCGGTGGCCAGCTCGAGCTGCTCGGTGAGCAGTACGACTCGGCCCCGTACGGCTACGTCCTCAAGAAGGAGGACACCGCGTTCGGTGAGGCCATCGTCGAGGCGCTCAAGCAGCTGGAGTCCGAGGGCACGTACCTCGAGATCCTGACGAAGTGGAAGACCGAGGGCGGCGCGATCAACGACTTCGCCGTGAATCCGACGGTCTCCTGACGCCATGACCTCGACCACGCAGGACCGGCCGGGCCGCATCGAGGCCCGGCCGGTCCGGCACCCCTGGCGGTGGGTTGCCATGGCCGTCATCGCGGTGCTCGCCGCCATGATGGTCAGCTCGTTCCTCACGAACGACAAGTGGAACTTCCCCTTCGCGTTCGAGATCATGCAGCAGAGCCCCGTCATCGAGGGCCTGTGGAAGGGCACCATCTTCGGCACGGTCGGGGCGATGATCCTCGGCATCGGGCTCGGGGTCGTGCTCGCCGTCATGCGGCTGTCGACCAACCCGGTGCTGCGCGGGGTGGCGTTCGTCTACACGTGGTTCTTCCGGGCCATCCCCCGCTACGTCCTGCTCGTGCTCCTCGGCACCGGCATCGGCTTCCTCTACCCCGTGTTCGACATCGGGGTGCCGTTCGGTCAGCAGATCGGCAACGCCCTGGGCATCGAGGGTGGTCTGACGTTCTTCGCGCTCGACTACAACAGCATCTCGAGCACCATCTGGGTCGGCATCCTCGGTCTTGGCCTGTCCGAGGCCGCCTACATGGCCGAGATCGCCCGCGCCGGCATCATGTCGGTCGACAAGGGCCAGACCGAGGCCGCCCAGGCCCTCGGCATGCCCCCCGGCAAGACGATGCGGCGCGTCGTGCTGCCCCAGGCGATGCGGGTGATCGTGCCGCCGACGGGTAACGAGACCATCGCGATGGTCAAGGACACCTCGCTGCTCGCCGCGGTTCCCGTCATCGTCGAGCTGTTCTACCAGAGCTACCAGTTCGGCCAGCGCAGCTTCCAGATCATGCCCGGCATCGTCGCGGCGACCATCTGGTACCTCATCGTCTGCTCGATCCTCATGGTCGGTCAGTCCCGCCTCGAGCGGTACTACGGCCGTGGCTTCGGAGCCGTCCCCAAGAAGACCCAGCACAAGCTCACCAAGATCGGGGCGGACCACTGATGGCTGACTCCACGGACCGAACCGGCTCGGATGCCGCGCCGCTCGTCCACGCCGTCAACGTCACCAAGGCGTTCCACGGCAACGAGGTGCTCAAGGGCATCGACATGGACGTCGCCCGCGGCGAGGTCGTCGTCCTCCTCGGCCCGTCCGGGTCGGGCAAGACCACCTTCCTGCGCTGCATCAACCAGCTCGAGACCATCGACGGCGGCCGCATCTGGGTCGACGGCGACCTCATGGGCTACGAGGACCGCGGCGGGGTGCTGCACCACCTCACCGACAAGCAGATCGCTGGACAGCGCCGCGAGATCGGGATGTGTTTCCAGCGGTTCAACCTGTTCCCGCACAAGACGGTGCTCGAGAACATCATCGAGGCGCCCACCCAGGTCAAGGGCGTCAGCAAGGCCGAGGCGAAGGCTCGTGCCGTGGAACTGCTCGAGCAGGTGGGGCTGTCCGACAAGCCGGCCGCCTACCCGTCGCAGCTGTCCGGCGGGCAGCAGCAGCGAGTGGCGATCGCGCGGGCGCTCGCGATGGACCCCAAGCTCATGCTCTTCGACGAGCCGACGAGCGCGCTCGACCCCGAACTCGTCGGTGAGGTGCTCAAGGTCATGCGTGACCTGGCCGAAGGCGGTATGACGATGATCGTCGTCACCCACGAGATGGGCTTCGCCCGCGAGGTCGCCGATCGCGTCGTCTTCATGGACGCCGGCGTCGTCGTCGAACAGGGCCCCCCGTCGGAGGTCATCGGCAACCCCCAGCACGCCCGCACCCGGGCCTTCCTGTCCCGCATGCGCCAGGAGGAGGCCGCACACGCCGCCGCCCAGGACCCCATCGCATAGCGGTGAGACCCCGGTCGCGGATGCCGCTGCCCGCCCTCGTGCGGGTACGCGGCGTCTCGATGCTGCCCACCCACCGCGAAGGTGACGTCCTGCTCGTGGTGCGTGGGCGGCATCCGCGCCCCGGCCAGGTCGCCGTCGTGCGCCTTCCCCCGGACGCCTCGGGCACCCCGAGGCCGCTGTCGGTCAAACGGGTCACCGGCCCCGATCCGCACGATCCGACCCGGTGGTGGATCGACTCCGACAACGCCGCCCAGGGGCTGACGTCCTTCGACGTCGGTTCGCTCGCGACCGACGACATCGTTGCCGTCGTCGTCGGTCGACTCTGGCGGCCGCTGAGGTAGGTTGACGGGGACCGCGAGATCCCCACATCTTCAGGAGAGAGACCATGCTGTCGCTGTTCCGCATCACCGATGTCTCCGCCCACTGCGACCTGCCCTGTGGCGTGTACGACCCGGCTCAGGCACGCATCGAGGCCGAGTCGATCAAGGCGATCATCGCCAAGGTCGCCGACAACGACGACCCCGACTTCCGCACCCGTGCGATCGTCATCAAGGAGCAGCGCTCCGAACTCGTCAAGCACCACCTCTGGGTGCTGTGGACCGACTACTTCAAGCCCCCGCACTTCGAGAAGTACCCCGAGCTGCACACCCTGGTCAACGAGGCCACGAAGCTTGCGGGCGCGTCCGGCACCAAGGGCGAGCTCGACGCGGCGAAGGCCGACGAGCTGCTCGCCAAGATCGACGAGATCGCCAAGATCTTCTGGGAGACCAAGAAGGCCTGACCCGGCCTTCCTGACCTACCTGTCGGCAGCCGACCGACATGCCGCTTCGCGGTGTGTCGGTCGGCTTGCTGCATGAAGCGTCAGGACGACGGTGGCGGAACGCTCGCCACGTAGACCTCGCCGGATCCCTCGAGAGCGACCGTCCCCTCACCCGCAGGCAGGAACGCGGACTCGGCGTCACGCAGGTCGAGCACCCGGGAGCCCGAGCGAAGGGTGACCGTGCCCCGCAGGCAGAACGCGATGCGAGGCCCCCTGCCACCGGGCAGGACGCGCCCGGGCGTCACCCGGTAGAGCACGAACCGGTCCGACATGCTGTCAAAGACCTCGAGGCCCGGCTCCACCACGCGTCCACGACCGGCGATGCCACCCGCGCGCGGGTCGACGATCCGCAGGAGCTCCGCGACGTTGACCTCCTTGCTGGTCAGTCCGGCGCGCACCACGTTGTCGGAGTTGGCGAGCACCTCGATCCCGAGCCCTCGCACGTACGAGTGCAGCACTCCTGCCGCGACGTCGACGTACTCCCCCGGCTCGAGGACGCGGTAGTGCATGAGCAGCAGGACGACGAGCCCGATGTCGTCGGGGTGCTCCTCGGCCACCCCGACGATGGCGGCGGCCGCGTGGCCGAGGTCATCTCCCGACGCCTCGAGCCGGACACAGGCGGCCACGATCGATCGTGCGAACTCGTCGACCTCCTCCGCCGGGGTCGCGAGCACGAGTGCCAGCGCCTCGTGCACCGGGTCCGCCGCCGACGACGCCTGCTCGACGATCGTCGTGAACCGGTTGACCTTCAGGCGCCGAGCCAGCTCGACGACCTCGACGAAACTGCGCATGCCGACGAACACCTCGAAGGGGGCCAGCGCCAGCAGCAGCTCGGGTTTGGCCCAGTCGTCGACGTAGACGGCATCGCGGGTCCGGGCGCGCTCCGCGCACGCCTGCTCGGCCGTGGGGTGTGCCTGGATCGAGATGGCCCGCCCCGGGGCCAGCACCTTGAGCAGGAAAGGGAGTCGAGGGCCGAACCGATCGATGCAGTCAGCCCCCAGCTCCTGGACGGCATCGGCGGCGATCACGGCGGCGAGGTCCGGGTTGCCCGGGCGATCAGTGCCGCTCGCACCTCCCTCGTGGGCCCCCATCCACAGTTCGGACTCCGGTTCCGGGCTCGGGATGTCACGGCCCTGCAGGCTGGCGATCGAGACGCGCGATCCCCACGCGTCGGAGAAGACGACGGGCGTCAGACGATCCACGGCAGAGCAACTCTCGGGGTCCGGGGTCCCGCTCGGCGTGCACTGGCCGAAGCGGGTGGAAGAACGATCTCAGATGCTAACGCGGATCACGGTGCCCGGGGCCGGACCGGCCGGGGGCAGTGGCCGACGTCACCACCGCAAGTGCCGTCACGACGTCCGGGTCGTACTCGTAGCCCAGTCCCAGTTGGATCCGCTCGAGCGCGGCGTCGACGGCCGACGCCCCCGAGTCCTGCTGGGTGAGGTCGTCGTACGCGTTCGCCACCTTGATGATCCGACTCCCGAGGGCGACGTCCTCCCCGAGTTCGCGCACCCGCCGGTACGGAGTGGGCACCGATTCGACGATCGAGGCGATGTTCTCCAGCCCCGAGGCCCGGCGGATGATGCGAGCGCCCTCGCTGGAGATCTCCAGCTGGTCACTCGGTGCAGCCAGCACCGTGGCACCACCGGGAATGGGCTCGGTCAACGAGATCTGGCCGAGATCGTGCAGCAGGGCTGCGTATTCGACGTCTCGCAGCTCACGGCCCGACAGGCCGAGCACCCGGCCCATCCGCACGCTGGAGACCGCGACCCGCTCAGCGTGCCCCGAGGGGGTGTACCCACCAGCCTCGGTGAGCCCGGAGAGGATGGCGATCGTCTGTCGGTAGATCTCTCGGTTCCTCGAGGCCCGGTCCACGGCCACGTACGTGATGGCGAGCGGGAACAGCGCAACGGGTAGTGCCAGGAGTCCCATCTGCGGTGCCATGAGCGCAACCATGGGTCCCGTGGTGATGACCGCATAGGTCAGCGGGGCCACCTCTCCGGCCTCGTCCCGCAGCGCGGAGGACCACGCCGTGCGCTGACGTTCCGAGCGCACCGCGGACGACAACCCGATCTCGACGGTGAGGCCGATGGCGGCGATGACGAGGAAACCGGCAGCCACGACGGTGAGCGGAACCTGCTCGCCGACATCGAGGTCCCAGAGCGGTAGACCCCACGGGCTCGCTGCCCGCGCCAACCAGGCGGCCACACCGACGCCGACGAGGCGGGCCGCCATCTGGTCGACGCGCACCGCACGACCGAAGGCCAGGCGCACCACCGCCGCCAGGATCAGGCCCGTCGCCACGACCAGCACGACGACCCCGGAGGGCACGTCGAAGGTCGGCTCGCCCGCGATGTCCCCGACGAACGCGAGCGCCAAGGCGGACGCCGAGGCGAGCGGCGCCGCCTCCCGCCGGCTCGGCATCCGCAGTCGCACCAGCTCTCCGGCCACGAGGGCGACGACGAACACGACGATCGTCCGGTAGTGCAGGCCCGACGCCCAGCCAGCACTGCCGAATGCCGTCGTGAGGGCTGCCGCGGCCGTGAGGATGCCGAGTGCGAGCAGGGCGGCTGCTCGGGGTCGCTCGAGGAGCGGACGCGGGACGCTCATGCGCCGGCCACGTTTGCTCGGCGCACGAGAGCCTGCTCGAGGGTCGGCAGCAGGCCGTGGTCATCCGGGGAGCGTGCTCGAAGGGCCGCCATGGCCTCGTCATGGGTGAGCACACGGCCATCAGGGCTACCGACCTCGGTGAGGAGGTCGTACTCGTCGGCCAGTCCGACCACCAGCGCTGGCAACCCCAGGGCTGCGCCCTCGGCGCCCGACCCGACGGCCTCGCGGTGGTGGGCGACGGCATCCACTGATCCGGCGAGGAAACCGACTTCCTGCACCAGGCGAGCACCTCGCTGCGGGTAGTCGCCCAGCGCGACGCTGGCACCGACGGATTCGCGGCGCACCGTCGCCGTCGGCAGCGTCGTCAGGCCCAGATCGTGAAGCATGCCCGCGGCGCGGATGTCGGCGACGACGGCAGGGCGCAGTCCGAGCGACTCAGCCATGTGCACACCGAGCTGGGCCACCCGCGCGCTGTGTCCGGCCAGGTGCGGCGCCTTGGACTCCACAGCGCCGACCAGCACCCCGAGGGCCCGCTCATGGCCCTTGACCTCGTCGCTGTACTGGTTGAAGGCCCACCGGGCCACGAGCAGTGGTGGGAGCACGAGGACGACCCCGAACGGACCGAGACCCACCGGCTCCCAGAGCACCACCAGGATGAACGCGATGACGCCGTAGCCGAGATGGTTCGGGCCGCTCGTGACCAGCAGGCGCCAGATCTGGGTGCGCATCGGGACACCCTGGGCGAGCCTGACGACCATGGCGATGAGCAGCAGGTTGGCAAGCGCCTGCGCGACATCGGCGACCAGGATCGGGAGACCGACGGCGCGAGCGATCTCCCACGGACCCGTGAGGCCCGTGCCCCCGACCACCCCGCCGGCAGCCCGGTACACGACGGCCCCGAAGACCCCGAGCAGGGCGAACATGCCGGTGTTGAACAGGCGAGCCCGCCACGGCTGCTTGCCCCTCTGGAGGGGGCCCACGAGGATCCCGACGATACCGGCCCCGGCGGGGCCGAGGAGGGCCATGGACGCCACGAGGACGATGCTGGAGAACGACAGACTGACGCTGTTCGTCGTGAGTCCGATGCTCCCCTGCCACCACGTGAGCACGGCGAGGACCAGCAACACGGCCAACGCCACGTCCATGACGAGGCCGTCGATGCGGATGGCGGCTGCCGTGGCACCCAGCCCGGCCGTGAAGACGACGGCGACGAAGACGCTGAGGGCTGACGGCTGCACCACCCGCCCGAGGATGGGGCGATGTCCAGCAGAGCCAGTCATCGACATCCGCACACGATGGGTCAGCCGCCCCAGCCCCACCCGAGGCCCGTGTCGGTCCCGGACCTACCGTTCCCGCCCGGGACGACCAGGTCTTCACCGGCGGTCGCAGGCGCCTCACCAGACGCGCTCACGACGACCGTGGGCCCGACCGTGACGCCCTGCGACGCGGACGCCCCCGCAGGGGCACCGAGAGCCACCGCGACGAGTGCGGCGACAGCACACATGCTCCGAAGTCTGGTCATGCCACGTCCTTTCATCCAGCGCCTCTCAACGTCCTTGCGGCGCCCTGAACCTCGAGTGTCCCACGACCGCGGAGGACCTCGGGTCTCCAACTGCCGCCGGTGTGCGACAATCGTGCGTGAACGTTGCTGCCCTTCGAGGCAGTCACGCGTATCGACTCCCCCGACGAAAGGCAGCCTGATGAGCAAGCGCGCCCGCAAGCGTCGCTCGCGCAAGGGCAACAAGGCCAACCACGGCCGCAAGCCCAACGCCTGAGCGCACGCACCGCACGACGAGACACCCGGCACGCCATGTGGCATGCCGGGTGTTCTGCGTCGTGGATGACCCGCCTGTGGTGCGTGACCCAGACCTGCTGGCGTCAGCGCTCGTTCTCGACCTGGATCATGGTGATCCGGGCCATGATCTGGGTCCTGATGGCCATGGGGGCGGTCTCGCCCTGGCAGGAGCGCCGCACCACCTGCTTGAGAGCGACGTCGAGGTCGTGCTCGGCCAGACAGGGCTGGCACTCCCCGAGGTGCGCGGCGACGCGGCGCACGTCGTCCGCGCTCATCTCGCCGTCGAGGTACTCGAAGATCCGGTGCAGGACCTCGGAGCAGTCGCCGTGGCCGGCGTGGGTGTCGTTGGCGTCAGGGGTCATGACTCCTCCTGGGTCCCGAAGCCACGCTCGCGGGCGTAGTCGGTGAGCAGCGCACGCAACTGGCGGCGGCCACGGTGCAGACGAGACATCACGGTGCCGATCGGCGTGCCCATGATCTCAGCGATCTCCTTGTAGGCGAAGCCCTCGACGTCGGCGAGGTACACCGCCATCCGGAAGTCGTCAGGAAGCTCCTGCAGGGCCCGCTTGACCTCGGAGTCGGGAAGGTGCTCCAGCGCCTGGGTCTCCGCGGACTTCAGCCCGGTGCCGGTGTGGGACTCGGCCCGTGCCAGCTGGTAGTCCTCCACCTCGGCCGCGTCGGACTGCAACGGCTCGCGCTGCTTCTTGCGGTAGGTGTTGATGTAGGTGTTGGTGAGGATGCGGTACATCCACGCCTTGAGATTGGTCCCCGGCTGGTACTGGTGGAAGGCGGCATACGCCTTGGCGTAGGTCTCCTGGAGCAGGTCCTCGGCGTCGGCAGGGTTGCGGGTGGTGCGCATCGCTGCGGCGTACAGCTGGTCGAGGAGCGGCAGGGCCTCACGCTCGAAGCGGGCCTGACGGTCTGCCGTGGACTCGGTGGCGACGTCGATGGGCTCGGCAGGGCTCTCGTCGACGGGCGTGGTTGGAGTGGTCATCACTTCCCAGCCTATCCGGGCCCGGCGCGGGGCCGTGGTGTCGAGGACGAGCACGGTGTCGAACCTTTCGGACGGCGAACTTCGGAACAGGTCGGTCAACACCACCTCTCCGTGGAGCATTCCCCCCGACGTCCGAGATTCAGGGGTCAGCACCGCGAGAGGGCGGAGGTCACCGCCGTCGCCACGAGGGCCGCGGAGCGCTCCAGGGAGTGGGTTCCCGCAACCTCGTGAACGGCTGCGCCCGTGAGGACCTCGCGCACCTCCTCGGGGGTTCCGAACGGGTCACTCACCCCCTGGATCACGTGAACGGTGATGCCGTGCCGGCCCGGTTCGCGCAGTTCCTCACCTCGCGATCGCTCGGGACGACCGGGCGGGTGCAGGGGGAACGACAGCGCCAGCACCGCGTTCGCCCCGACCGCGGCAGCCGTGCGGCAGGCGACCCGGGCGCCTGCGCTGCGCCCACCGACGACGAGCGGACCCCCGTTCGGACGGTGGGCGTGGAGTGTCGGGAGCACCGCGAGCCAGGCGCGGTCCAGGGATGCCGGCTGGCCACCGATCCGCCGCCCGGCCACGCGCCACGGTTGGTCGACGAGCGCGACCGTCCACCCGGCATCCACGGCTGCATCCCTGCTGGCGGTGACGTCGTCGGTCCAGCGCAGTCCGCCGGCACCGTGCCCGAGGACGAGCAGACCGACCGGGATGCCGTCGGGCTGGGTCACGGTGGTTCGCGCCGGCCCCTCGGGGGTCGCCACGAGCGCGGTCGTCTCTGAACGGGTCACCTCGGGGCCCCGATGACCTCACCCGTCACCGGATCGACCACGCCGACGAGCTGGTCCTCGGGCAGGGGGTCGAGCAGCTGTGGGCCGTTCGCGCGGTTGCTGCTCACAGCCGGTGACACCGGCCAGGCGGTGAAGCGGCCCGGTGGGTAGGGCTCGAGCAGTCCCAGCACCTCGGCAGCCCCGGTTGCGGGATCGAGCCAGGCGTCCCAGTGACGTGGTTCGAGGACGATGGGGGCTCGGTCGTGGATCCGGTCGAGCCCCGGCTCTGCGGGCCCGGTGATCACCGTGAAGGTGGTGAGCCACGCCATCGGATCGTCGGGGTCGGCCACCGAGGGGTCGCGCCAGAACTCGTAGAGCCCCGCCATGGCGACGCTGGCGCCGTCGACCCGCGAGGTGAAGAACGGCTGCTTGCGGGGTTTGCCCTTGGCGTCCAGGGCGGTCGGCGAGACCTGCCACTCGTACCACCCGCGCGCCGGGACCAGTGCGCGCCTCGTCGCCAGGGCCTTGGCGAACGACGGCTTCTCGGCCACGGACTCGACCCGGGCGTTGATCATCCGGGCAGCGCCCCGGGTGTCCTTGGCCCAGCTGGGGACCAGACCCCACGTGAGCAACCTCAGCTGGCGAACCGCAGGGGCGTCCCGGTCATCGCGCGGTGGACGTTCCAGCACCACGGGGGCCTGCTTGGTCGGGGCGACGTTGTGGTCGGGTCGCCCCGGGGGCGGCTCCTGCGGGGAGACGAGGATGCTGCGCGTGGGCTCCCCGGTGCGGTCGTCGTCGACCTCGAACTCGAGGACGAGTTCGTCCGGATTGGCTGTCGCGGCATAACGACCACACATACGCTCAATCTACGCAGGGGCTGCGGGAGCAACTACCGTAGGAAGAGCACGTCCTCAATCGACGGAACCAACCGGAGACCCCATGACACTCGTTCGTCGAGTCGCCAGACCCCTGCTCGCCGCGATCTTCATCGCCGGCGGCCTGGACCAGTTCAAGCACCCCACGGCGAAGGCGAAGACCGCCGGCCCACTGCTGGCGAAGGTCGGCCCCCGCGTCGGGCTCCCCGATGACCCCGAACTGCTCATCCGCGCCAACGGGATGGCCATGGTCGGAGCAGGCGCGCTGCTCGCGACCGGGCACCTCCCCCGCGTGGCCTCGAGTGTCCTTGCCGTCACCCTGGTGCCGACGACCGTTGCGGCACACGCGTTCTGGAAGGAACAGGATCCCGAGGTGCGCGAGCGCCAGAAGGTGCAGTTCCTGAAGAACCTCGGCCTCCTTGGCGGCCTGCTCCTCGCGGCCGTCGACACCGAGGGCAAGCCCGGGCTGGCCTATCGGGCCCACCTCGCGAGCGACAGCGCCCACCGGGCGGTGCGCACCACGCGCCGCGAAGCCCGTCACGCGGCACGTGCCGCCGCTCGGGAGACGAAGCTGAAGGCGGTCCAGGCCCAGCATGCCCTCAGCTGATTGGGCCGCGCCGAGCGCCCACGGGCCGGTTGACGCACACGTCGTCCTCCCCGGCAGCAAGTCCCTCACCAACCGCTACCTCGTGCTGGCTGCCCTCGCGAATGACACCTCCCGCCTGCGGGCGCCGTTGCGGTCCCGCGACACGCTGCTCATGGCCGGGGCGCTGCGCATGCTCGGCGCCGAGATCGAGGACGTCCCCGGCGGCGACTGGATCGTCAGCCCCGGCCCGGTGCGCGGAGGTGGCCAGGTTGACTGCGGCCTCGCCGGCAACGTCATGCGCTTCGTCCCCCCTCTCGCCGGACTCGCGTCCGGGCCGGTCCGCTTCGACGGTGACCCCCACGCCCGGCAGCGGCCGATGGCTCCGGTGATCGGCGCGCTGCGAGCCCTCGGCGTCGATCTCGACGACGGCGGCTCCGGCAGCCTGCCGTTCACCGTGAACGGGCGGGGCCGGGTGCCCGGCGGCTCCGTGACGCTGGACGCCTCGGCATCCTCGCAGTTCGTCTCCGGGCTGCTGCTGTCTGCGGCGCGCTTCGACGAGGGCGTCACCGTGCACCACGACGGTGGGGCCGTGCCGAGCCTGCCGCACATCGAGATGACGGTCGAGACGCTGCGCGATGCCGGGGTCGTGGTCGACGACGGCGAGGTGCACACCTGGCGGGTCGAGCCCAGTGAGATCAATGCGCTCGACGTCCAGGTCGAGCCCGACCTGTCGAACGCGGCCCAGTTCCTCGCGGCAGCGCTCGTCACCGGCGGCCGGGTCCACGTGCCCGGCTGGCCGCAGTACACGACCCAGGGAGGCGACTTCCTGCGTGACGTCCTCGACATGATGGGGGCCGAGGTCGTGCTCGACCGGGGCGGCCTGACCGTCACGGCCGGCGACGGCATCGCCGGCATCGACGTCGACCTGCACGACTCGAGCGAGCTGACCCCGGTGGTGGCAGCGCTCTGCGCGCTCGCCGAGGCACCGAGCGTCATCCGAGGGGTCGCGCACATCCGAGGCCATGAGACCGACCGGCTTGCCGCCCTGCGCACGGAGCTGACTGCGCTCGGGGCACACGTCGTCGAGACCGAGGACGGGCTGAAGATCACCCCGGCGCCGCTGCGCGCAGGCCTTTTCCACACCTACGCCGACCACCGCATGGTGATGGCTGGGGCCGTGCTCGGGCTCGTCGTGCGGGGCGTCGTCGTCGAGGACGTGGGCACCGTCGCGAAGACGATGCCCGAGTTCACGACGCTGTGGGAGCGCATGCTGTCCGAGCGGGCCACGGCGGAGCGGTGATGGCGCGCTCCTCGCGGGACTACGACGAGTCCGACGTGCGGATTCGCCCCAACCGCAGGGGCTCTCGACCCCGCAGCAAGGACCGCCCGGCCCACGAGGACGCCGTGCCCGGTCAGGTCATCACCGTCGACCGTGGCCGCTACACCACGCTCGTCGGAGACGGCGGCGACCGGCACGTCGTCATGGCCATGCGCGCGCGTGAACTCGGCCGCAAGGGCATCGTCGTCGGCGACCGCGTCGACGTCGTCGGCGACACGAGCGGGGCTGACGGCAGTCTTGCCAGGATCGTGCGGGTCCAGCCGCGCGAGACCGTCCTGCGCCGTACGGCTGACGACACCGACCCGGTCGAGCGGGTGCTCGTCGCCAACGCCGACCAGCTCGTCGTCGTCTCCGCGTTGGCGAACCCGGAACCGCGACCCCGCCTCATCGACCGCTGCCTGGTCGCCGCCTACGACGCCGGCATGGAGCCGCTGCTCGTCCTCACCAAGGCCGACCTCACCGATCCGGGCCCCTTCCTGGAGCAGTACGCGCCGCTGTCGGTCCGACACGTCGTCACCGCCCGCCGCGACACCGGCACCGACGGCCTCGACGCGCTGCGTGAGGCGTTGTCGGGGCGGGTCAGCGTGCTCGTCGGTCACTCCGGAGTCGGCAAGTCCACGCTCGTCAACGCGCTCGTCCCGCAGGCCCTGCGTGCGACAGGTGTGGTCAACGACGTCACCGGGCGGGGTCGGCACACCTCCTCCTCAGCCGTCGCGCTCGCGCTGCCGGACGACGACGGGTGGGTCATCGACACCCCCGGGGTGCGCTCCTTCGGGTTGGCCCACGTCGACCTCAGCCGCATCGTGCAGCACTTCGCCGACCTCGAGCCGGGCACGGCCACCTGCCCGAGGGGGTGCACCCACGACGAGCCCGAGTGCGGTCTCGACGCCTGGGTCGCCAGCGGGGATGCCGGGCCGGCCGGCGCCGCGCGACTGGACTCCCTGCGCCGGTTGCTGCGGGCCCGCTCAGCCCCCACCACCGACTGATTGCACTGCAGCCACCCGGATCCGGGTGGCTGCAGTGCAATGAGTCGCAGAGCGGGGGTCAGACCGTGGGGGGCCGGTGGTCCCCGTGCTGCTCGTCGATGAGGCGGGTGACGTCCTGCGGCGCGTACGCCTGGTCGCCGGAGGACGCCTCGGACCGGTCGATCATCCGCTGGAGGTCTGCCGGTGCGTCGTCGGAGACGACGGTGTCGCGCACGTCAGTGGACGCGAACCGCTCGTCGGGCACGACGCCAGAGACGTCGACGGTCTCGACGATGACCCGCGGCTCGGCGAAGTGACACGCCGAAAGGTGCGCCCCGACCCCGTCCGGGCGCTGCTCGAGTTGGGGTTCCTCGGTCTTGCAGCGGTCCTGGGCCTTCCAGCAGCGCGTGTGGAAACGGCATCCGGACGGCGGGTTCGCCGGCGACGGGACGTCGCCGACGAGCACGATCTGCTCGCGCTTGCCACGCAGGGTCGGGTCCGGCACCGGCACCGCGGAGAGCAGCGCCTGCGTGTACGGGTGGGTCGGACGGGTGTAGACCTCGTCCTCCTCGCCGAGCTCAGCCATCCGGCCGAGGTACATGACGCCGACCCGGTCGGAGATGTGCCGCACCACCGACAGGTCGTGGGCGATGAACACGTAGGCCAGCCCGAGCTCGTTCTGGAGCTTTTCCATGAGGTTGACGACCTGCGCCTGCACCGAGACGTCGAGCGCCGAGACCGGCTCGTCGCACACGAGCACCTTGGGATTGAGCGCGATACCGCGGGCGATGCCGATGCGCTGACGCTGGCCACCCGAGAACTGGTGCGGGTACCGGTTGATGTGCTCGGGGTTCAGGCCCACGAGGTCGAGCAGTTCCTGCACCCGCTTGCGTCGACCACCCTTGGGCACGACGTCGCTGTGGATCTCGAAGGGTTCTCCGACGATGTCACCGACCGTCATCCGAGGGTTCAGCGAGGTGTACGGGTCCTGGAAGACGATCTGGATGTCGCGCCTCATCCGCCGCAGGTCACGCCCGCTTGCACCGCTCCAGTCGTCACCGCCGAAGATCACCTTGCCCGACGTCGGCTCCTCGAGGCGCATGAGCAGGCGGCCCAGGGTGGACTTGCCACACCCGGACTCGCCGACGATGCCCAGGGTCTCCCCCTGGTGCAGGTCGAAGCTCACGCCGTCGACGGCCTTGACGTGCCCGACGGTGCGCCTGAGGATGCCCTTCTTGATCGGGTAGTGCTTCACCAGATCCTGAGCGCTGAGAATGACCTCAGGCATTGATGACCTCCTCGGCGTAGTGACAGGCCGAGAACCGGCCGGGCGTGACCTCGTGCAGCGGGGGAAGATCCGTGCGGCAGACGTCACGAGCCATGTGGCAGCGCGGGTTGAACGGACAGCCCGGTGGGATGCGCAGCAGGTTCGGCGGCAGGCCACCGATGGCGGCCAGCGTCTGCCCCTTCTGGTCCAGGCGCGGGATCGAGTCGAGCAGGCCCTTGGTGTACGGGTGCGCCGGTCGGGCGTAGAGCTCGTGCACCTCGGCGGTCTCCACGAGCCGACCGGTGTACATGACGGCGATCCGGTCGGCGACGTCGGCGACGACGCCGAGGTCATGGGTGATGAGGATGAGGCCCATGTGGCGCTCTTCCTGCAGCTCCTGGAGCAACGCCATGATCTGGGCCTGCACCGTGACGTCCAGGGCGGTGGTCGGCTCGTCGGCGATGAGGACCGCCGGGTCGAGCGCGATGGCCATCGCGATCATGATGCGCTGGCGCATGCCCCCGGAGAACTGGTGCGGGTAGGCCTTGACCCGCTCGCGGGCCGCGGGGATCGAGACCCGCTCCATGAGGCCGATGGCCTTCTCGAGGGCGTCGCTCTTGTTGAGGCCACGGTGCACCCGGAACATCTCGGCGATCTGCCACCCCACCGGGAAGACGGGGTTCAGCGAGCTCAGCGCGTCCTGGAAGATCATCGAGATCTCCGGGCCACGCGTCTTGCGGCGCTGCTCCTCCGGCATCGTCAGCAGATCCTGACCGCAGTAGCGGATGTGGCCGCTCGGGATGACGGCCGGGGGCATGTCGAGGATTCCCATGATCGCCTGGGCGGTCACCGACTTGCCGGACCCGGACTCACCGAGGATCGCGAGCGACTCGCCCTGGCGCAGCTCGAAGCTGACGCCGTTGATCGCCGTCGCGACCCCGTCGGGGGTGTGGAACTCGACGAAGAGGTCTTCAACCTCGAGCAGCAGACCATCGACCGGCTGGTACTCGCTGCCGGCTGTCTGGGTGTCCTGAATGGTGGTCATGAGGCCTCCGTCGGCTCAGCGGTTCTTCGGGTCGAGGGCGTCGCGCACGGCATCCCCGAGGAGGATGAATCCGAGCACCGCCAGCGACAGGAAGAGACTGGGGAAGAACAGCATGTGCGGGGTGGTGCGCAGACCGACCAGCGCGGCACTGATGTCGATGCCCCATGAGACGGCAGGCGCCTGCAGGCCGATGCCGAGGAACGACAGGGTCGCCTCGGCAGCGATGTACCCACCCAGGGAGATCGTCGCCACGACGATGAGCGGCGCCACCGAGTTGGGCAGGATGTGCGAGCGCACGATCCGTGAGGGGCTGGCACCCAGGGCCCGGGCCGCCTGCACGTAGTCGTTGGGCTTGACCTGGATGACGCTGCTGCGCATGAGTCGAGCCATGCTCGGCCAGCCGAGCACGGCCAGCGCCAGGGACACCTTGAGCGCCCCGAGGAACGCGTTGGAGCTGAAGAAGTCCGGCAGCGAGACCAGGAAGATGATCGCGCCGAGCAGCAGGGGAATGGCGAAGAAGACGTCCCCGACCCGCGACATCACGGCATCCGCGGCACCGCCGAGGTAGCCGGACATGACTCCGATGAAGCCGCCGATGCTGACGGTGAGGATCGTGGTCAGGACCCCGACGAGGATCGAGGCTCGAGCCCCGTAGATGCACCGGGCGTAGATGTCGTAGCCCTGGATGTCCCGGCCGAACCAGGTGCCGTCACCAGGGCGCGAGCGCGACTCCGAGAGCACCGCCTCGCGGGGGTCGGTGCTCGTGAACAGCGAGGGGAAGATCGCCATGAGCACGAAGATCGAGATGAGCACGGCGGAGGCCCAGAAGATGGGGTTCTTGCGCAGGGATCGCCAGGCGTCCGATGCGAGCGAGCGGTTCTCGTCCGAGGACCCGTTGGGAGCGACGGTCTCGGAGACGACGGCAGCAGCTTCAGTCATGGCTGATCCTCGGGTCGAGCAGGCCGTAGAGCAGGTCCACGAGCAGGTTGACGAACAGGTAGACGATGACGAGCACGGTCACCGTGCCGACGACGGAGGCACCGTCACGGGCCCGGATGGAGCGGAAGAGGTATCCGCCGATGCCGGGGATGTTGAAGATGGCCTCGGTGACGATCGCGCCACCGAGCAGGGCACCGAAGTCGAAACCGATGAACGTGATGACGGGGATCATCGAGTTGCGCAGGGCGTGCAGACCGATGGCGCGACGCTTGGTCAACCCCTTGGCGACGGCCGTGCGCAGGTAGTCGGCGCGCAGGTTCTCGACCAGGCTCGTGCGCATCAGGCGGGACACGTAGGCCAAGGAGAGTGAGCCCAGCACCATGGCCGGCAGCATCAACTCGTAGAAGGAGGGGTTCGAGGAGGTCACCGTCACGGGGAACCAGCCGAGCTTGACCCCGAGGAAGTACTGGCTCACACCACCGATGACGAAGACCGGGATGGAGATGACCACCAGGGTCGAGATGAGCACCAGGTTGTCGAGGAACCCCCCTCGCCGGATGCCTGTCAGCACACCGACGAAGATGCCGATGATCGCCTCGAACGCGATCGCCATGAGGGCGAGCTTCGCGGTGACCGGGTAGCGCGTCTTCAACTGGTCGAGGACCGGGATGCCGTTGGTCGTCTCCCCGAGATCCCCCTGGACGAGGTTGGTGACGTACTTGGCGTACTGGACGGGGAGCGGGTCGTTGAGGTTGTAGCGCTCCCGGAACTCCGCGGCGTACGCGGGCGGGCACGGGCGCTCCCCGCACTTGCCGGCCAGTGGGTCGCCGGGGAGTGCGAAGACCATCGTGAAGATGAGGAACGTCGCTCCCAGGATCACCGGGATCATCTGCAGCAGTCGACGAATGATGTAGGTGCCCACGTCACCTCCTTGCGTGTGGAGCCGTCAGTGCGTTGTCAGACGGCGTCGTCTCGGATGTACCGGGGATGATCCTAGCCCACTCTCGGGGCTGCCGGCACCCCGGGCGCCCCGGGCGCCGAGAGTGCGGGTGGGAACGCTCGTCGGCCTGCCAACACGGGGTGCTGGCAGGCCGACGAGCGTGCAATGCCGGACCATTTAGCGGCCCGACGGGGGTCACTTCATCGACACCGACGAGAAGTCGATCGTGCCGAAGGCGGTGATCTTCACACCGGTGACCTTCTCCGACCAGCCCATGGTGGTCTTGCCGTACCACATGGGGATGGAGGGCATGTCGGCCGCGAGCAGGGCCTCGGCCTCCTGGTACTTGGCGTTGGACGCGGCAGCGTCGGTCTCGGCAGCAGCCTCGTCGAGAAGGGTGTCGAACTTCTCGTTCGAGTAGTCACCGTCGTTGGACGAGGAGCCCGTGGCGAAGATCGGGGCGAGGAAGTTCTCGATCGACGGGTAGTCCATCTGCCAGCCGGTACGGAACATGCCCTTCATCTTGCGCTCGCCGATCTGGGTGCGGAACGTCGCGAAGTCGACGACGCCGGTGGCGACACACTCGACACCGAGGGTCTGCTTGATGCTGTTGCAGGTGGCCTCGGTCCACTCCTTGTGAGCGGCGTCGGCGTTGTAGGACAGCGTGATCTTGTCACCCTTGAAGCCGCCGGCCTCGGCGAGCTTGGCCTTGGCCTTCTCGGGGTCGAAGGTGCAGTACTCGCCACACTGGCCGGCCTTGTAGCCGTCGACGACCGGGGAGACCCAGCCCGTGGCGGGAACGCGGGTGTTGTTGAAGATCTTCTCGATGATCGTCTCGCGGTCGATCGCCATGGAGATCGCCTGACGGATCTTCGGGTCCGCGTAGTTCGGGTCGACCTTGACCGGCGCGACGGTGACCGTCTGGATGACGCCGGTCTCCTTCTGCGCGTTGCGGTCGGGCAGGTCCGCCTTGTACTTGTCGTCGATCAGCGCGCTCGCCGGGATCTCGTCCGTGATGTCGAGGTTGCTGGCGATGACGTCGTTGTACGCGGCGTCCGGGTCGGCGTAGATCTTGAAGGTGATCTTGTCGACCTTGCCACCGAAGTCACCGGCGTAGTCGGCGAACTTGGACAGCTCGATCGACTGCTCCTTGGTCCAGGAGTCCAGCTTGTACGGGCCGGAGCCGATCGGCTTGTCACCGAAGCCCTCCGGGTCGGCGAAGAACGCGTCCGGCAGCGGGGAGAAGGCGGAGTAGCCGACGCGCACCGGGAAGTTGGCGACCTTGAGGGTGGTCTTGACCGTGAAGGTCAGGTCGTCGACGACCTTGAGGCCGGACATCTCCTTGGCCTTGGGCGTGAAGCCCTCACACGGGTCGTCCGGGTTGGCGGTGCCAGCGCACTGCAGGTCGCCGTAGCCCTCGATGGGCTCCATGAAGTAGCCGGAGCTCTGGGCGTTGGGGCCGTACGCGGCGTAGTTCCACGCGTCGACGAAGTTCTTGGCCTTGATGTCGGTGCCGTCGTGGAACTTCCAGCCGCTCTTGAGCTTGATGGTGAAGTTCTGGTTGTCGGTGGTCTCGATCGACTCAGCGACGTCCATCTCGGGCTTGGCGGTCTCGGCGTCGTAGTGGACGAGCTTGGCGAAGACCGCGTCGATGACGTTGCCGCCGCAGGTCTCGGTCGTGTTGCTGGGAACGAGCGGGTTCTCCGGGTTGCAGCCGCGGACGGTGATCTCGCCGCCCGTCTTGGCTTCCGTCGTGGCCTCCGGCTCGCTGTCGCCGCTACCGCAACCAGCGGCGAGCAGGGCGACTGCAGACATTGCCGCAACCGCGACCGTGCGAGTGGTTCCTCGCATGGGTGTCCTCCTACGTGAAAGTGGTGTCGCCATCCGGTGTCGGATGGCCATCGTTCATGAGAGCCCCCCGATCGGGTGCCTCCCACCAGTGCGCGCTCCCTTGCAGAAAGCGTGCGCTCACCATAGAAGCCCATCCATTCCCCCAACGGAAGCATTAGGTGCCGCCGAGATGGGATTGTGACCGAAGCGCTACCAGCTCGGTGCGGGGCCGAAGAATCTTCGGCAGCGGCCGCTACGTTGGGCCTCGTGCGCGCCTACGACGACGACCTTCGACTCGCCCACGTCCTCGCGGATGCCGTGGAGCGGGTCACGACGGCACGGTTTCGGGCCGAGGACCTGCGGGTCGAGGCCAAGCCGGACCTGACCCTGGTCAGCGATGCCGACCGCGACGCCGAGGAGCTCATCCGCGGTCAGCTGGCCCGCACCAGGCCCCGCGACGCGGTCATCGGGGAGGAGTTCGACCCCACGGGTAACAGCGCCCGCCAGTGGATCGTCGACCCCATCGACGGCACCCACAACTACGTGCGTGGCGTCCCGGTGTGGGCGACCCTCATCGCCCTCGTCGACGACGGGGTGCCCGTCATCGGTCTCGTGGCCGCGCCCGCACTGGCCCGGCGCTGGTGGGCGGCCCTCGGCTCGGGCGCCTGGGCTGGCAAGAGCCTGACCTCGGCCAAGCGCATCCACGTCTCGTCGGTCTCGCGCATCGAGGACGCCTCCATCTCGTGCTCGAGCTGGACCTCGTGGGCCGACGTCGACCGCGAGCGCGAGGTGCTCGACCTGGCCCGCGAGTGCTGGCGCGAGCGCGCGTTCGGCGACTTCTGGTCCTACATGCTCCTCGCCGAGGGCTGCGTCGACATCGCCGCCGAACCCGAGCTCGGCCTGCACGACATGGCAGCCCTGGTGCCGATCGTCACCGAGGCCGGTGGGCGCTTCACGTCACTGGCCGGGGTCGACGGTCCCTTCGGAGGTAACGCGGTGGCGACCAACGGCATCCTGCACGACGAGGTCCTGCGCCGCATCGGCACCCCCTGACCGCGACTCATTGCACTCCAGCCACCTGGCCTGGCCGCCAGTAGGTGGCTGGCGTGCAACAAGTGCGTCAGAACAGGGACGCCTGGTCGGCCTCGCTGGCCACACCCTCGAGGCGCAGCAGCATCGCCTTGCGCTCCACACCTCCCGCGTACCCGGTGAGCGTGCCGTCGGAGCCGATGACCCGGTGGCACGGCAGCACGATCGGGATCGGGTTGGCCCCGTTGGCCGCCCCCACGGCCCGTGACGCACCCGGCGGCAGCCCCAGCCGGTTGGCGATCTCGCCGTAGGTCGTCGTGGCACCCCAGGGCAGCGTCGCGAGCACGTCCCAGACCCGCCGCTGGAACTCGGTTCCCGCGGGGCGAAGGGGCAGGTCGAACTCCCGGCGACGGCCCTCGAAGTACTCGCTGAGCTGGCGGTGGGCCGCCGTGAGGACCGGCGACCCGCCGCGCTCGTGGCCGGCGGTGCCGTCGGCAGGCGCATCGAACCGGATGCCGGTGAGCGCACCGTGCGCTTCGATGAGCTCCAGTCGCCCGATCGGCGAGGCCATCACGACCGAGCGTGAGGCCCCGGCATCCGAGGAGCTCGGCCCACGCACGGCGCCCGGCACGACGTCAGAGGGCAACCGTGCTCACCGAGCCCGGGACCCGACCGTCGAGCTGCGGCACCACCTGGGCGGCGTCACCGACGAGGACCACGGTCCACTCCCCCGTGACGACCCGGCCGTACGCGGCGTCGAGGTCGGCCAGCGTCAGGGCGTTGACCGCGAGCAGGTTGCGCGTCGTGAAGTCGCCGGGAAGACCCTCGAGCGCCAGCGTCGCGCTCTCGTCGGCCACCGCATCCGCCGTGGCGTAGCGCCCGGGCGCGGTCATGGCGACGTAGTCGACCCCGGTGCGCAGTTCGGCGTCGGTGAAGCCGTCGCGCGCGCCGTCGAGAATGCCGAGCAGGATCTCGACGGACTCCCCGGTGACCTCGGACCGCACCGATCCCGACGTCACGAAGGTGCCGCCGGCCACCCGCGGTCGGAAGGTCGAGCGGATGCCGTAGGTGTACCCCTTCTCCTCGCGCAGCACCGCGTCGATCCGGGCGCTGGGCGAGCCTCCGAGCACGAAGGACAGGACGGGGTGCGGGGCCCACCCGTGAGGCGTGGAACGGTCGGGGCCGGGGCGACCGACGACGATCTCGGTCTGCACCGAGCCCGGACGATCCACCACGACGACGCGGGCCGCATCCGCTGCGGGAAGCGGGGGCACCGGGCGGGCCGACGGGGTGTGCCGCGGTGCCGACCACGTGCCGAGGGTCGCCTCGAGCACCGCCAGAACGTCGACATCGGTGAGGTCGCCGGCGACCACGACCGTGGCCCCGTCGGGCCCGACGTGGGTGGCGTGGAACTCGACGAGGTCGTCGCGGGTGAGCGCACCGATCGACTCGGGGGTGCCACCCGTGGGCCGACTCGCGCGGTCGGCAGGGTCCCACAGGGTTCGCGCGAACTCCTTGCTGGCCCGGTGCGCGGAGGAGGCCCGCTCCTGCTCGATCTCGGCGAGCCGGTTGCGCAGGATGCGGCGCACCTCGTCCTCGGGGAAGGCCGGTGCGGCCAGGGCCTGGGTGAGCAGCCCGGCGGCGGTGGCGAGGTGGCGCTGGGAGACGTCGACGTCGACGAGCAGGCCGCCGTCGGAGACCCCGGCACCGAGCACCATGCCGTGGCGCTCCATGAGCTCGGCGAACTCGTCGGACCCGAGCGACGCCGTGCCCTCGTCGAGCAGGCGGGCCGTCATGGAGGCGATGCCCTCCTGGCCGGCGGGTTCGGCGGACACCGCCAGGGGGACGACGACCCGCAGCGACAACACGTACTGACCCGGGAGATCGTGGAGCAGCACCCGCACCCCGTTGCCGAGCACGTGCTCGGTCGGGACGGGGAAGGCCCACGGCTGGGGCGGGGTCACCTGCGGTCGGGCGGTGCTCACGCGACCTCCTCCACGTTCGCACCGGCATCCGAGTCGCCGGCAGAGTCTTCGGCAACGTCGCCGACAGCCTCATCGTCAGCCGGGGCTGACAGGTAGGCGACGACGGCGCGGCTCTGCGGCTGCAGCCAGCGGCGCGCCGCGGCGAGCACCTGCTCGGCCGTCACGTCCTGGAGCCGGTCGAGGTGGGTGTTGACGACCTCGGGGTCGTCGTGGAGCAGCAGGTGGTGGCTGATCGCGTCGGCCCGCTCCTCCTGGCTGGCCAGCGCCGACAGCCACGACCGCTCGGACTGAGCCAGGGACGCCTCGAGCTCGACGGCCGTCGGCCCACCCGCGAGGAAGGCGGTCAGCTCCTCGACGAAGGCGGCTTCCACGGCATCCGGGTCCTGGCCGGGGGCGACGTCGAGCACGACGAAGCCCAGGGACGCGCCGTCGACGAACCCCCACGCGGTGGCGTGGGCGCCCAGGGCGATCTGGTCGCGCCGCACGAGGCGACGCACGAGCCGCGACGTGCTGAGCCCACCGATCGCGTCGAGCGCCACGGCAGCCGCGAGGAACTCGTCGGTCTCGTCGACGGGCAGGCGGAACGCGATGTGCAGCCGGTCGTTGGGCACGCTCTCGCGCCGCTCGACCCGCACCGGCTGGGCCAGGGGTTCGAGCTGCGGGTGGTTCTCCCGGCGCGGTTCGGCGCTCGCGGGCAACGGCCCGAAGTGGCGCTCGACGAGCTCGAACCCGTGCTCGGGCGTGATGTCACCGCACAGCGTGAGCACCGTGTTGTCCGGCCCGTAGTGGGCGCGGAAGAACGCGTGCACGTCGGCCAGGCTCGCGGCGTCGAGGTCCTCCATCGACCCGATGGTCGGGTGGTGGTAGGGGTGCCCCTGCGGGAAGGTCGCGGCGTAGAGGTCGATCAGGGCGTTGCCGTAGGGCTGGTTGTCATAGCGCTGGCGCTTCTCCTCCTTGACCACGTCGCGCTGGTTGTCCAGGTTCTCCTGGGTCACGGCGTCGAGGAGGTGCCCGTGCCGGTCGGCCTCGAGCCACAGCGCCAGCTCGACGGCCCCCTTCGGCACGGTCTCGAAGTAGTTCGTGCGATCGAACCAGGTCGTCGCGTTCAGCCGAGCGCCCTGGGCCATGAGCGCCTCGAAGTGCTCACCGCTCGGCACGTTCTTCGAGCCCTGGAACATCAGGTGCTCGAAGAGGTGGGCGAACCCGGTCCGACCGGGCGACTCGTGGCGCGACCCCACCCCCACCCACAGGTTGACCGTGACGTTCGGGACGGTGTGGTCGGGGCTCACCACGACGCGCAGCCCGTTCGGCAGCGTGCGGCGGTGGATCGGGTAGTCCAGCGGCATGGCGTCACCCTACGTGCCCACGAAGGGCGGTGAGCCGGATGCCGGGGCGCACCCCCGGCATCCGGCTCACCGTTGTTCGTGGTCGGGTCAGGCCGAGGCTCGGTGCTGCTCCTCGATCTCAGCCACTCCGGCCACCTGCGTGTCCGCGGGGTTGGTCGGGATCGAGGGCTGCTCGTCCTGCGACATCGCGTCCATGGCCCGGCGGGCGAAGACCTGTTGCTCGGTGGCCACGCGCTCGGCCCGACCCCGGCCGAGGAAGCTGACGGTCCAGTGCAGCAAGGTCGTGACGCGGTGCTTGAACCCGATGATGTAGACGAGGTGGATGGCCAGCCACAGCAGCCAGGCGACGAACCCCGAGAAGCGGAGCTTTCCGATCGAGGCGACTGCACTGAACCGCGAGATCGTCGCCATCGACCCCTTGTCGAAGTACTGGAACGCGGGCTCGGGCTCCTTGCCGTCCAGGCGCCGCTTGATCTGCTTGGCCGCGAAGCGCGAGCCCTGGATCGCGACCTGCGCGACACCCGGGAGGTTGTCGAGCGAGATCATGTCGCCGACGACGAAGACCTCGGGGTGCCCGGGGAGGGTGAGGTTGGGGAGCACCTTGATGCGCCCCGCCCGGTCGAGCTCGGCCCCGGTCTGCAGGGCGAGCTGCTGGCCCAGCGAGCTCGCCTGGACCCCGGCTGCCCACACCTTGGTCAGGGCCTCGATGCGGGTGGAGGAGCCGTCGGCCTCACGCACCGTGATGCCGGCCGCGTCGACGTCGGTGACCATCGTGCCGGGTCGGACGTCGACGCCCATCTCCTCCAAGCGGCGCTTGGCGGCCCCACCGAGGCGTTCGCCGAAGCTCGGCAGCACGGTCGGCGCGGCGTCGACGAGGATGATCCGCGAGTTGCGCGGGTCGATGCGCCGGAACTCCTTGCGCAGGGTGCGGTGCGCCAGTTCGGCGATCTGCCCGGCCATCTCAACGCCGGTGGGGCCGGCGCCGACGACGACGAAGGTCATCGCCCGCTCGGCCTCGGCGGGGGTCTCGGCGAGCTCGGCCAGCTCGAACGCCCCGAAGATGCGGCCGCGCAGCTCGAGGGCGTCGTCGATGGACTTCATGCCCGGGGCGTGGCGGGCGAAGTGGTCGTTGCCGAAGTAGGACTGGCCGGCCCCGGCGGCGACGAGCAGGGTGTCGTAGGGGGTCACGAGCTCGCGGTCCAGCACGTGCGAGGTGACCGTGCGGTCGTGCACGTCGATGCTGGTCACCGTGCCGAGCACGACCCGGGCGTTCTTCTGCCGGGCCAGCACCTCACGGGTGCTCGGCGCGATCTCGCCCTCGGAGAGGATGCCGGTCGCGACCTGGTAGAGCAGCGGCTGGAAGAGGTGGTGGGTGGTCTGGGCGATCAGGGTGACCTCGACGTCGTCCCGGCGCTTGAGCGCCTGGGTACCGAAGAGACCTCCGAAGCCGGAACCGATGACGACGACGCGGTGGGGGGTACTCACGGACGGTCCAACACGGCATCCACGCCGGGTATGCCGTGTCACGGCGACGTGGTGGAGGTCACCCCCACGAGGTCTGGCGGTTCGCTGCGAGAGAATGGTGTCGATGCCCCCACTCCCCCGCGACGCGTCGACGCTGGACCCGGGTGCGGTGCTCGCCGAGCTCGGCACCGATCCGGTCGGCGGGCTCACCACGCGGGAGGCCCAGCGCCGCCTCGCGCAGGTCGGGCCGAACGAGCTGGAGGCGACGGCACCCGTCCCGACGTGGCGCAAGGTGCTCGAGCAGTTTCGCGACCCCCTGGTGTACCTGCTGTTCGCCGCCATCGTCGTGTCGCTCGTGGCGTGGGCCGTCGAGGGCGTCGACGGGGTGCCCGTCGACGCGCTCGTCATCGCCGTCATCGTGGTGCTCAACGCGGTGCTCGGCTACGTGCAGCAGGCCCGGGCCGAGGACGCCGTCGCGGCCCTGCGGCGCCTCGGCGCGACCTCGGCGACGGTGGTGCGCGACGGTGACCGCGTCACGGTGCCCACCCGCGAGCTCGTGCCCGGCGACCTCGTCGTGCTCGCGGAGGGGGACACGGTGGCCGCCGATGCCCGCCTGCTCAGCGCGGCGGCCCTCACCGTCTCCGAGGCCTCGCTGACGGGCGAGAGCGAGCCGGTGCTCAAGGACCCCGCCACCCTGGCGGCCCCGGCGCCGCTCGGGGACCGACTCGACATGGTCTTCAACGGCACGTCCGTCACCCAGGGCGTCGGCCGGGCCGTGGTCACCGCGACCGGGATGTCGACGGAGATGGGGCGCATCGCCCACCTGCTCCACGACACCCGGGAGACCCCGACCCCCCTCCAGGTGGAGATCACGCGGGTCGGGCGCACGCTCGGCATCGCCGTCGTCGTCATCGCCGTGGTCGTCGTCGCCACGATCGTGGTCTTCCTCGGTGTTGAGACGCCGCAGGACATCGTGACGACGCTGCTCCTCGGTGTCTCGCTCGCCGTCGCCGCGGTTCCGGAGGGACTGCCCGCGGTCCTGTCCGTCGTGCTCGCCCTCGGGGTGCAGCGGATGGCGACCCACCAGGCCGTGGTGCGGCGGCTCTCCTCGGTCGAGACCCTCGGGTCGGCGTCGGTGATCTGCACCGACAAGACAGGAACCCTGACCCGGGGCGAGATGACGATCGGGCGGGTCGTCACCGCGGCGGGCGAGGTCGTGGTGACGGGTGCCGGCTACCGCCCTGAGGGCACGCTCGAGCACGACGGCATCCCCCTCGAGCACGGCAGCGCGGCGTGGCGCCAGACCGCACTGGTCGTGGGCGGGGGCAGCCTCACCAACGACGCGGTGCTGACGCCGGAGGCGGACGGCGGCTTCGGCGTCCAGGGCGACCCCACGGAGGCCGCGTTCCTCGTGGCCGAGGCCAAGCTCGGCACGCGAGCGCTGCGGGAGGGGCGCTTCGCCCGGGTCGGCGAGATCCCGTTCACCTCGCAGCGACGGCTCATGTCGAGCCTGGCCACCGACGGCGAACGAGGCGGCCGGATCACCGTCGTGACCAAGGGTGCCCCCGACGTCCTGCTCGAGCGGTGCACCCACCTGCAGGTCGGCGACGACGTCGAGCCGCTCGACGACCGGTGGCTGGCCCGGGTCCTCGCCGACGTCGAGCGGCTCTCGGGCGAGGCGTTCCGCACCCTGGCGGTCGCGTACCGCCCGCTCGCCACGACCGACCCGCCCGAGGCCGTGGAGTCCCTCGAGGAGGGGCTCGTCTACACCGGCATGGTGGGGATCATCGACCCACCCCGCGACGAGGCCGCGGCCGCGATCCGCGAGGCGCGGCGGGCCGGCATCCGCGTCGTCATGATTACCGGGGACCACCCGCGCACCGCCGCCCGCATCGCCCGCGACCTCGGCATCGGGCCGCACGAGCCGGTCGCGGTCACCGGTGCCGAGCTGGAGGCCCTCGACGACGACGGCCTGCGGGAGACCGTGCGCCACCGGTCGGTGTACGCGCGGGTCGCGCCGCAGCACAAGCTGCGGATCGTCGCTGCCCTCCAGGGGGACGGCAAGGTCGTCGCGATGACCGGGGACGGGGTGAACGACGCCCCGGCGCTCAAGGCGGCCGACATCGGGATCGCCATGGGGCGCACGGGGACCGAGGTCACGAAGGAGGCCGCCGACATGGTGCTCGCCGACGACGACTTTGCCACCATCGTGCGCGCGGTGCGTGAGGGCCGCGGCATCTTCCTCAACATCAAGAAGTTCCTGCGCTACCTGTTGTCCTCGAACATGGGCGAGGTCCTCACGGTCTTTCTCGGCGTCGTCCTCGGGGGCCTCATCGGCCTCTCCCACGGCAGCGACGGACTCGTGCTGCCCCTGCTCGCCACCCAGATCCTGTGGATCAACCTGCTCACGGACAGCGCCCCCGCCCTGGCGATGGGCGTCGACGACGAGACCGAGGACGTCATGGGGCACCCCCCACGGCCCCTGACCGAGCGGGTCATCGACCGGCGGATGTGGCGCGGGGTCGTCGGGCTCGGCCTCGTCATGGCCGCGGCGGCGCTGATCACCCTCGACCTGCATCTGCCCGGCGGCCTGATCGAGGGCGACGAGAGCATCGACACCGCCCGGACCGCGGCGTTCACCGTGCTCGTGCTCGCACAGCTCTTCAACGCCCTGAACGCCCGCTCGGAGAGCGTCTCGGCGTTCCGCCACCTGTTCGTCAACCGCTGGTTGTGGCTTGCCCTCGCCACGTCCGTGCTGCTCCAGGTGGCGGTCGTCCACCTGCCGGTGCTCAACGAGGCGTTCTCCACCGTGCCCCTCACGGGCCAGCAGTGGCTCGTCTGCGTCGCGATGGCGAGCACGGTCCTGTGGGCCGCCGAGGCGCGCAAGCTCATCGCACGCTTCTCGGCGAGCCGGCGCTGACCGACCCCGGATGCCGTCCGCGCGCCAGGCGGGGCCGCTTGGGATGCCGTCCGCGCGCCAAGTCGCGCGCTCGGCACCCCCACGGACCCGACGGCACGACATGAAGGGAAGCAAAAGGGCCCCCGATCAGCACTTTTGCTGGTCAGGGGCCCTTCTTCGTAGCGGGGGCAGGATTTGAACCTGCGACCTCCGGGTTATGAGCCCGGCGAGCTACCGAGCTGCTCCACCCCGCGTCGGGTGCACACCTGCGAACAGGCGTGCTCGGTAGTGACAACCGTACGTGACACGCACGCTCGCACCAAATCGGCGCTGCCCTGAGCAGTGTCAGGGCAGCGCCGATGTGCCTTACGGCTGGGCGTCAGCCGGTGGGCGACGGGGACGGGCTGGGCGTCGCTCCCGCCCCGTCGGGGTTGAGCTGCGGAGCGAGCGCCGCGGCCTTCTTCAGCGCTGCGTCGAGGCGCTTCTGCGCCTGGTCGTAGGCCGTGAAGTCACCGGACTTCAACGCCTCCTGCCCGGCCGTGTACGCCGCCTGCATCTCGGCCAGGGCGGCCGTGAGCTGCGCTGCGGCCGATCCGGTCGGCTGACCGGTGTCCGGCGGGGTGGGTGTACCCGTACCGGGATCGGTCGGCGTCGTCGGCGTCTCGCTGCCGTCACCCTGACCGAACAGCCCGCTCACGGCCTGTTCGAGGGTGTCGCCCCAGGCGACGGTGGTGCCGTAGACGGCGACGGTGATCTTGTTCTGCGGGAACGACCCAGAACCGGCTGCCGCCTGCACGTAGATCGGCTGGACGTAGAACATCCGGCCCTCGAGCGGGAAGGTCAGCAGGTTGCCGAAGGTCAGCGTCTTGCCACCACCGGAGTTGTTGGTGATGTACTGCGCCAGCGACAGCTGCTCAGCGGCGTTCTGCGATCGCACCGGCGAGTTCTGGATCTGGTTGAGCACCTGACCCGGGCCGGCCGGGGTCGCTGATCCGTACTCGAGCAGTCGCAGGGACCCATAGTCCTCCGCCGGTTTGCCGGCTTCGGAGCCCGCGTCGGCATCGACGGCCAGCAGACCACGCAGGATCTCGCGGCCGGCCTCGTTGTTGCTCGCGGGGACGAACGGGGTCGTGATCGAGAAGGCTGCCTCGTCCTCCCCCGGCATGGCGATGGACTGGAAGACCACCGGCTGGTCCTGGGCGGTCTGCGCCGGGTCACGCGGAACGCGCCACTTGTCGGAGTTGGAGTAGAAGTCACCCGGGTTGGTCACGTGGTACTCGTTGAGCAGCTCGCGCTGCACCTTGACGAGGTCCTGCGGGTAGCGGATGTGCGACATGAGGTCACCGGAGATCTCCGAGAGCGGCCGCACCGACCCGGGGAACGCCTTGCTCCACGCCTTGAGCATCGGGTCCTTGGTGTCCCAGCCGTACAGCTTCACGCTCCCGTCGTGGGCGTCGACCGTCGCCTTGACCGCGTTGCGGACGTAGTTGACCTGGCCGGCACCCACGGTGACGACCGACGAGCGCTGCGTCACGGCATCCGACGTCGCGTCAGCGAGCTCGATCAGTCGTGAGTTGGGGTAGCTCGCGGAGGTGGTGAAGCCGTCGACGATCCACTGGATGCGACCCTCGACGACCGCCGGGTAGACGTTGCCGTCCAGGCGCAGCCACGGCGCGACGCGCTCGACGCGCTCGGTGGGGGTGCGGTGGTCGAGGATGCGCGACTCGCTGTTGACGGCGTCGGAGAGCAGGAAGTTGGCCTCGCGGTACTTCACGGCGTACGCCAGGCGGCGCACCAGCGACCCGACCTCGACCCCTCCCGCACCCTCATAGGTGTTGTTGACGGCGACGTCGCCGTCACCACCGGCGGGGTAGTCGAACTCACGAGGCGAGTCGCCCTCGGGGGCACCGACGATCGAGTAGGTCGGGGAGAGCTCACCGAAGTAGATGCGCGGCTCGTACTCACCGAGCGAGGTACGCCCACCGCCCTCGAAGAAGACGGGGTCACCCTCGGCAGTGCGCTGGTTGCCGTAGGCGGCGTAGAACCCGTAGCCGTGGGTGTAGACGGTGTGGTCGTTGAGCCAGTTGCGCTGGTTGTCGGGCAGCCCGTCAAGGTTGATCTCGCGCACGGCGACGACGGCGTCGCGGGTCTGGTCGTTGATGGTGTACCGGTCGACGTCGAGGGTGTCGGGAAACGCGTAGTAGTCGCGCTGGCCCTCGAGCTGGCGGAACGTGGGGGCGACGACGTTGGGGTCGATGATCCGAACGCCCGGGATGTCGTTGGCGGCGGTGCGCAGCACGTCCTTGTCCTCGGTCGCCTCCGGCGCCGGGTTCTGGATGCGCTTGACCCGGTCGAGGCCGAATGCCGTGCGGGTCGCCGTGATGTTGCGTTCGAGGTACGGCGCCTCGAGGGACTTCTCGGAGGGCTTGACGCGCAGGCTCTGGATGAGCGCCGGGTAGGCGCCGCCGGCCACGACGGCTGTGACGACGAGGAGGGCGACACCGGTGAGCGGCAGCCGCCAGCTGCGGCTCCAGATCGCCGCGAGGAAGAAGGCGGCACACATCAGCGCGGCGACCGCGAGGATCGCCTTGGTGGGCAGCACCGCGTTGTCGTCGGTGTAGGTGATGCCGGTGAGGAGCGAGCCCTTCTGGGTCGCCAAGGTGTACCGGTCGAGCCAGTAGGAGGCAGCCCGGGTGAGGGCGATGAGGGCACCGAGGATGCCGAGGTGCACGTAGGCCGCTCGCGTGGTCGGGCCGCGCCCGGGAAGTTGCAGACCCCCGTAGACGTAATGAGTGAACGCGCCCGCCACGAAGGCCAGGACGAGCACCACGGTGATGAAGCTCACGACGAAGCGCAGCCACGGGAGGGTGAAGACGAAGAAGCCCACGTCCATGCCGAACTGAGGGTCCTGGATGCCGAACGGCTCGCGGTTCAGCCAGAGCAGCAGCGTGCGCCAGGAGCCCATGGCCCCCGACCCGGCGAGCACGCCGAGGATGATGGGGATGGACCACACGGCGAGGCGGCGCAGCGGCTCGATGGCCTGTCGATACTGCTCGAGCACCTGCTGGGCCTGCGTCATCGGGATGTACAGCGGGCGGGTGCGGTAGGCGGCGACGAGACTGATCGCGACCGCGGCGGCGGTCAGCAACCCGGCCCCGATGAACAGGCCCGCCTTGACCGCGATCTCCTTGACGAAGACGCCGCGGAAGCCGACGGAGTCGTACCACCAGACGTCGGTGATGACGTCGGCGGCGATCCCTCCGACGAGCGCGAGAACCGCCAGCACCGCCAGGGTCGGCCCGAGGGGACCGCGCCGCTTGCGCGTCGCGGTGGCGGCCGGCCGACCGGCCCCACCGCCGTCACCCGGGACGCCCTGCGGGGGCGGCGAACCATCACCAGGGCCCGAAGGCCCGTCGAACCACTCCGAGCGACTCACTGCTCTCCCTTGTCCTCATCGCGCAGGGTTGTCCCGCGCCGACGCTGGACCGACAACGTACCCCGGCCTGCTGGAGGTTCCATCAGGCACCATGGTGCGGTGAACTCCCCCACCGACCCCGCCCCCGCCGCGCCCCAGCCCGTGACCGACCCGCTCACCCTGGCCGCCCTCGACACCGAGCGACACGTGGCGAAGGGCGGCTGGGACCAGCCCGTGCGCCTGTTCGCGCTCGTCCCGACGGCCGACCTGCTCGCCCACGAGCCCCAGCTGGCCCAGGGGCTCGCCTCGCACGACGCCGTGGCCGGAGCCCTCAGCGCGGTGGAGCAGGAGGACCTGCCGAGAAGTGACGGACTCGAGGACCTCCTCGCCCAGATCGCCTGGCCCGAGCAGGTGCTGGGCTGCGCCCTGGTGGTGGAGCGCATCGTCGTGCCCCCAGAGGCAGAGCGTGACCTGCCGAGCGAGGACGCAGCAGCCCTGCGGGCGATCGCCGAGCACCCCGACCGCGCCGACGTCCGCCTGCTCGTCGCCGTGACCCGTGACGGTGCTGCCCGGTGCCTGCTTCGTCAGCGGGCCCACGACACCGACGACCGCGTCGCCCTGGGCGAGGACATCGCCCCGGGGCTGGTCCACGCGCTGCGCGCCACCCTCACGCCGTAGCCGAGCGCGCCCCGGCGCATCGACGAGGTCAGCCGCAGGTCGGCAAACCTACGACAGAACCCTTGGCGATGCCGTTCGCCGCGGCCAGCCCGTCGTCGAAGGTGGCGACCTTGAGCACCTCGAGCCCGTCGGGCACGTGACCGACGACCTCCTCGCAGTTGTCGGCGGGCGCGAGGAAGAAGCTGGCCCCGGCCCGCTTGGCGCCGACGAGCTTCTGGCGGATGCCGCCGATGGGTCCGACGCTCCCGTCGTCCTGCATGGTGCCGGTCCCCGCGATGTTCTTGCCACCGGTGAGCTCGCCGGGGGTGAGCACGTCGTAGATCGCCAGGCTGAACATCAACCCGGCCGAGGGGCCGCCGACCCGCCCGGTGTTCAGCGTGACGTCGATCGGCAGGTCGTAGTCCATGCGCAACCCGACCCCGATGACGGTGCGGCCGCCTGCCTCGGCGGTGCGCGCCGTCACGGTGCGCTCGCTGCCGCCGCGCTCGATGACGACGGGAAAGGTCTCGCCGGGCTCGTGGCGCTGGACGGCGGCGCGCACGGCATCCGACGACGTCGCGGGGTCGCCGTCGACGCTGACGAGCACGTCACCCGCCTCGAACACACCCGTGGACGGGCCGTCCTCGAGCACCTCACCGATGGTGACGGTCTGCTCGACGTCACGCCCGAGGGCACGCAGGGCCGTCGCGGTCGCCACGCTCTGCGAGTTCGCCATCTCGGCAGCGCCCTCCTGCTCGACCTGCTCCTGGCTGGCCTCGGGTGGGAACACCTGCTCGACGGGCAGCACCTCGTCGGACCCCGAGAGGCGGGCGCCGACGACGTCGAACACGGTGACCTTGACCCCTGGGCCGCCGGTCACGCTCACGGTGGTGAAGTCCAGGGAGCCGCTCGTGGGGTAGGTCTGCGCGCCGTCGACCGTGAGCAGGGGCTTGCCGTCGTTCTCGCCGAGGATGTTGGTCGCCGGGCCGGGTGACATGACGACGTAGGGCAGCCCGACGAAGGTGAGTGCGGCGGCCACGGCGATGACGAGGAACGAGCCGACGAGCAGGGCGGCAGAGATTCTCCCGGGGCGCATCCTCGGGTTCTCCGGTTGGATCACGGAAGGCCCACCCACTCGGTCGAGCCGTCCTGAAGGCTCTGGTGCTTCCAGATCGGGGTCTGCGCCTTGAGCGTGTCGATCAGGTCCCGGCAGGCATCGAAGGCCTGCCCGCGGTGCGGAGCGGATGCCGCGACGACGACCGCCAGGTCACCGATGGCCAGCGACCCCGTGCGGTGCACGGCGGCGACCCGCCGGGCCTGCGACCGGCCGAGCACCTCGGCGCAGACGCGGTTCAGCGTGTCGAGGGCGCTCGGGTGGGCCTCGTAGTCGAGCGACGTCACTGCCGCACCGTGGTCGTGGTCGCGCACGACGCCGACGAAGAGGGCGATGCCGCCACAGCTCGGATGCCGGACGGCATCGAGCACCTCGTCGACGGACAACGGCTGGTCGCGCAGGGCGACGAGGGCGACCGGGTCAGGGTCGGTCGTCAATGGTGCTCCTCGGCAGCGGTGACCGGCGGGAACCATCTGGGCCGGATCGTGGTTGGCTTGTCTCGAGACGACATCCTCTCACCCGAATGCCAGGAGCCCCGCGTGAACGACCCCGCCGACGACGCCTCCGCACTGCCCCCCGAGATCGAGAAGCTGCTGCGGGACCTCACCGGTGGTGCACCCCTGGACCCGCAGCTCGCCTCGATGATGCAGGACATGGGCCTGGACAAGGTCGACCCGCAGATGCTCGCGATGGTCATGGGCCAGGTCCAGGCGATGTTCTCCGCCCCCGAGAGCGAGCACGCCGTCAACGCCACCCTGGCCACCGACATGGCCCGCAAGACGGTCTCGGCCCAGGGCGACACCCTCGCGACGAGCGCCGACCAGCGCGAGGCCGCCGAGGCCGTCCAGGTCGCCGGGCTCTGGCTCGACGCCGTCACCGACCTCACGACGCCCGGCCTGCACGGTGTCGCCTGGAGCGCGGCCGAGTGGGTCGAGGCGACGATGCCGGTCTGGACCGACCTCGTCGAGCCGATCGCCGCGGGAGTCACCGATGCCGTGACGACCGCCCTCGGGTCGCAGCTCGAGCAGCTGGGCAACCTCGAGAACCGCGGCGACGCCGGCATCCCGGGGCTGCCGGGCGGCATCCCCGCCGGCATGCTCGACCAGGCCGGGCCGATGCTGCGCCGCATGCACGGCTCGATGTTCTCCATGCAGCTCGGCCAGGGCACGGGCACCCTCGCGGGTGAGGTGCTGACCGGCTGCGAGGTCTCGCTCCCCCTCGTCCCGGCCCCCACCGTCGCCCTCATGCCGGCCGCGCTGCGCACGTTCGCGCAGGGCCTCGAGGTCGACGAACCGCAGGCCCGGCTCTACCTCGCGGTGCGCGAGGTGGCCCGGGTGCGGCTGTTCGGCGCCGTGCCGTGGCTGGCCCCCGCCCTGCTGGCCGCGGTGCGCGACTACGCGGCGGACATCACCATCGACACCAGCGCCATCGAGGAGGCCGTGCGCTCCATCGACCCCTCCGACCCCGAGGCCGTGCAGCAGGCCCTCCAGGGGCGGATGTTCGCCCCGCAGCCCTCCCCCGCGCAGCAGGCTGCCCTGACCCGCCTCGAGACCTGGCTGGCCCTGGTCGAGGGCTGGGTCGACGTCGTCACCGATCGCGCCACCCGCGAGCACCTGCCCCAGGCCGACGCGCTCGGTGAGGCCGTGCGCCGGCGCCGGGCAACGAGCGGCCCGGCCGAGAAGGCCTTCGAGGCGCTCGTCGGGCTCGAGCTGCGCCCCCGCCGGTTGCGTGACGCCGCCAACCTGTTCTCCGCCCTCGAGGACTCCGGCGACGCCGCCACGCGCGATGCCCCGTGGCGCCACCCCGACCTCGCCCCGTCTGCCGCGGACCTCGACGACCCCCTCGGCTACGTCGAGCGCACGTCCTCGCCGACGACCGACGACATGGACGCAGCGCTGGACGCCCTGCTGCGCGGCGAGGACCCCGCGTGAGCGAAGGCGGCTTCGCTCACCTTCGAGCGGATGCCGTCGACGTCCTGTCGCGGTGGACGGCACCGGATGCCGGGCAGGCTCGCCTGCGCGAGGAGTACCTCGCCCATCTCGCCGCCCACCCCGACGGCGCCGCCAAGACCGGCCCACCCGCGCACCTCACGGCGTCGTGCCTGGTCGTCGACGCGGCCCGCGCACAGGTGCTGCTGACGCACCACCGCAAGGCCAGGGCGTGGTTCCAGTTCGGCGGCCACCTCGAGGCCGGTGACGCATCGGTGTGGGAGGCGGCACGGCGCGAGGCACGCGAGGAGTCCGGGATCGGTGCGCTCGAGCCCTTGCCCGACCCCGTGCAGCTCGACCGGCACGAACTCGTCGGTGCCTTCGGCCACTGCCGCGAGCACCTCGACCTGCGCTACGTCGCGCTCGCGCCCGACGGGGCGGCGGGGGTCGTCAGCGAGGAGTCGCTCGACGTGCGCTGGTGGCCGATCGACGCCCTGCCCGCCGGCACGCGGGCCGAGCTCGCGCCACTGGTGTCACTCGCGTTGCGTGCCCTCGACGCCGGCTGACTGCTCGACGGCTGACTGCTCGACGGCTGACTGCTCGACGGCTGATTCGACGTCGGCTGGCCCGTCGACAGGGTCCTCGTCCGGCCCGGGGGCCAACCCCTCGGCGTGCGCGAAGCCGTCGAGGAACCCGCGGGCCCGGTCGAGCTTGGGGTAGGACGCGAGCAGGCGCCAGAACGCCGGGCCGTGACCCGGCACGAGCAGGTGCGCCAGCTCGTGGAGCAGCACGTAGTCCAGCACGTGGTTCGGCACGTCACGCAACCGGTCGGAGACCCGGATGGTGCCGTCGCCCGGTGTGCACGAGGCCCACCGGCGACCCATGGTCGAGACCCAGCGCACGCTCGTGGGCCGCGCGTGCCCCCCGAGGTACTTCTGCGACAGGTGCGCCGCCCGGGCCTGCAGCTCGTCGTCCCCGCGAGCGCGGCGGCGGTCACCGGCGGTGAGCCGGGTCAGCATCCGGGTCACCCACCGCTCCTCCTCGGCGGCGCTGAAGGATGCCGGGATGAGCACGACGGTGCGCTCGCCCTCTCGATACGCGCTGACCGTGCGGCGCCGGCGGCGACTCCGGCGGACCTCGACGTCCTCCCTGCTCACACCCGCAGACTAGGCCCGGAGCGCTCGGGGTGGGGCGGATGGTGCCGAAGTGGTGTGCGGTGCGGGAGTGGCTGCGTCCCCCTCGCGGGACCCGCGCGTCCGCCTGATCCGCAGCGGGCACGTGGCTAGGGTTTGAGCCACCCTGCCGCCTGCGCGGCACCCACACCTGATCGACGCGGCTGCCCAGCCGGGCGTCGACGACAAGGAGAGATCATGGCTGACGAGACCTACAAGGGCGAGTTCTACTGCGTGAAGTGCAAGGAGAAGCGCGAGGCCGAGGGCAAGGTCGTCGTCTCCGAGAACGGCCGCCGGATGGCCAAGGGTGTGTGCCCGGTCTGTGGCACCAACCTCAACCGCATCCTCGGCAAGGCCTGACCGAACCTCCACCCGCGGCCCCGGTCCTGGTGGGACCGGGGCCGCGTGCTGTCCGGGGACCCTGCGGTGCGTGGGCTGCGCGACGAACAGCCTGTGGACGACGGTTTTCAGCCCTGCGGGCAGGGCAGGATGGCACCGGCGGCCGGGGTGGCTCCGGTCGGGGTCGCACCGGTCGCATCGGACCGGTCAGGTCGGGCCAGTCAGGTCGGGCCAGTCAGGTCGGGGGTGGAGATGCAGGGACGGTCAGGGGCCGGGCACGTCGTCGTCGACGGAACCGGCCTCTTCGCGGACGAGCTCGTGGCGCAGTTGCGCCGCTGCGAGGTGCCGGTCGTGGGGGGAGCGCACGCTGCGGACGGTGCCGAGCTCGCCCTCGCCGAGGGCGAGCCGGCCCCGACTGCGGTCGTCGTGGTCGCCCGTGACCGCCCCCCTCGCTGGGCGGGCACCCCGTGGCAGGCCCGCGGCATCCCTCACCTGCCAGTGGTGGTCGGTGCCGGCCGGGTCGTCGTCGGCCCGCTCGTCCTTCCCGGCAGCACGGCGTGCCTGCGCTGCTGCGGCGACGCCTGGGCCGAGGCCCGGGGCGGTGCGTCGCCACGCACCCGTGCGGCCGCTGGGGCACCCGGTGCCGACGGCATCCGGCCCGACCACCCGGCATCCGACACGCCGTCGGGCACGGTGGTCCTGGCCTGCGCCGTCGCCACCGTCATCGTCCTGTCGACCCTGCGAGGAGACGTGTCTCTGGGCGGAATCTCGACCGAGATCGGCCTCGCCGACGTGACCTTGACCCATCGTCTGTGGAACGTGCGTGCCGACTGTGGGTGTGCGCGGGTGAGAATGGCAGGGTGACCGACATCCCGCGGAGCTCCATCGCCCGCACCGCCAAGCTCGTCGGCCTGCCCCTGGGGCACGCCGGCCGGGTCGCCATGGGCGTGGGCAAGCGGGTGGGTGGGCGACCGGCCGAGGCCGTCGCCGCCGAGCTGCAGGCCCGCACGGCCGAACAGCTGTTCACCGTTCTCGGGCAGCTCAAGGGCGGCGCGATGAAGTTCGGTCAGGCCCTGTCGGTCATGGAGGCCGCGATGCCCGAGGAGCTGGCCGGGCCGTACCGGGCCACGCTCACCAAGCTCCAGGAGTCCGGGCCGCCGATGGGCGCCGACCGGGTGCACGAGATCCTCGCCCGCGAGCTCGGCCCCCGCTGGGCCAGCACCAAGCTCGTCGAGTTCGACGACGTCCCGGCTGCGGCGGCCTCGATCGGTCAGGTGCACAAGGGGGTCTGGCGCGATGGTCGCGAGGTCGCCGTCAAGCTCCAGTACCCGGGAGCGGCCGAGGCGCTGCTCTCCGACCTCAACCAGATCTCGCGGGTGGCCCGGATGGCCGGGTCGTGGGTGCCCGGCATCGACATCAAGCCGATCATGGCCGAGCTCAAGGCCCGCATGAGCGAAGAGCTCGACTACCACCTCGAAGCGCGCAACCAGCGGCACTTCGCCAACGCCTTCCGCGGCGACGAGGACGTCCTGATCCCCGAGGTGCTCGTGGACTCCAAGCACGTCATCGTCACCGAGTGGATCGACGGCACGCCCCTCGCGAGCGTCATCACGAACGGCACCACGCAGGAGCGCGACGAGGCCGCGACCCTCTACCTCGAGTTCCTCCTGCGCGCCCCGAACCGGGCTCGCATGCTGCACGCCGACCCCCACCCCGGCAACTTCCGGATCACCGACGACGGCCGGCTCGCCGTGTTCGACTTCGGGGCCGTCAACCGCCTTCCGCACGGGCTGCCCGCATCGCTCGGGCGCGTGCTCACCGAGGCGCTGGCCGGTGACGCCGTGGCCCTCGAAGCCGTGCTGCGCGAGGAAGGCTTCATCCGCAAGGGCATCGCCATCGACCCCGACGCGCTGCTCGAGTACCTCAAACCCCTGGTGGAACCCCTCCTGCACGACCAGTTCACCCCGACCCGCGAGTGGCTCCGCGGGGCCGCGGCCACCCTTCAGGACCCCCGCCGCCCCCAGTTCCTCATCGGCCTCAAGCTCAACCTGCCGCCGGAGTACCTGCTCATCCACCGGGTGTGGCTCGGCGGCATCGGTGTGCTCAGCCAGATCGGCGGCACCGTGCCACTGCGCGAACTCGTCTGCGCGCACCTGTCCGGCATCGACGAGTCACGTCTGCCCCCCTCCCCCAGCTGAGCAGACCCGCCTCACCACCAGGAGGAGTCGAGCTTCCCCTCGATGCTGCGCAGGAACCGGCGGCTGCACTGCTCGCAGGTCCAGGTGTCCCGCCCGTTCTCGACGCCCCTGGCCCAGGTGATCCGCGCCAGGGAGAGCGCCTCGGCGCCGTCGGGTGTGGCACCGCACGACGCGCAGACGATGTCGGATGCCGGTCGGCCGGCATCCGCCGTCGGTGCCGTGTCGTCGTGCTCAGCCATCGGGCTCAGGCCCCGGCCTTGGCAGCGGCCTTCGCGGCCTTCTTGAAGTCGCGGACCTTCTGCAGCGACTCGGCATCGACGACGTCGGCCACCGAGCGGAAGGAGCCGGGCTCGGCGTAGGCGCCGCACACCTCCTGCCAGCCGTCGGGGCGCACCGCGAGCTGCTTGCCGAGCAGCGCGGTGAAGATCTTGGCCTTCTGCTCACCGAAGCCGGGTAGTGCCTTGAGCCGCGCGAACAGCTCATTGCCGGTCGTCGCGGTGCTCCAGATGGCCGAGGCGTCACCGTCGTACTCGTCGCGCACGACGACGGCGAGGGCCTGGATGCGCCCCGCCATCGAGCGGCCGTAGCGGTGCACGGCCGGCGGGGTGGCGCACAGGTCGGCGAAGGCCTCGGGGTCCGCGGCGGCGATCGCGGCCGGGTCGAGGGTGCCGAACCGCTCGAGCACCTTGGCGGGGCCGGCGAAGGCGCGGTCCATGGGGAACTGCTGGTCGAGCAGCATCCCGGTGAGCAGGGCGAACGGGTCCTGCGAGAGGACACGGTCGGCGCTCGGGTCCTGGGCGATCGTCAGCGAAGCCATGACGACAGCGTAGCCAGCACCTCGACGGCGACCGCGCGCCAGAAGTCGGGCCCGGCGAGGGGCGGTGCCGCTGCCGCCGCCGGGGTCGAGGTGGTACCGCCCGCGAATCCGTGCGGTATCACCTCGACCTGCTGCCGGGGTTGGTGGGTGGTCTGGGGGGTCATCGCACGTGGCTGTGGATGACCGCCCGCAGCTGCTCGCGCTCGGCCGCGGCCTGCACCTGACGCTGCGCCTCGTGGACGCGGCGCTGGTGCGCGGTGCGACGGATGCGCTGCATGCGTCGGAAGTACATCGGGATCTCCTGGTGGTCGAAGGTGACTGGTCGCCTCAGGCGGCGACGTCGGTCTTGCGGGGACGTCCGCGAGGACGCTTGCGGGCGACGATGGCGCCCTGGACGAAGAGCTCTCCGCCCCAGACACCCCACGGCTCACGCCGGTCGAGCGCCCCGGAGAGGCACACGTCCCGAGCCGGGCAGGTGCCGCAGAGGGCCTTGGCGAACTCGACGCCGTCGGGGGTGTCGGCGAACCACAGCTCGGCGTCGTTCTCCCGGCAGGGGATGGCTTCGCCGAGGGCGTCGGACGCCTCGTGCAGGTCGAGCAGCTGGGTCAGCATCATCGGGGTGTCACCTCCTTGGTCGACGGGCCGGGTGCGGCTCGTCGTCGTCTCGGTGCGCCAGGTGTGGCGCGGGGTCGTGGGGCGATCGGTGTCGATCCGATCTGCGGTGGTGGTCATGGCGGTGGCCTCGGGTGTGGTCTGGGTGTGGGTGGTTGCGAGTGGTGCCAGCGGGCGTGAGTGGTGTCAGCGGGAATGACGAAGGCCGCGGATCCCGTGTCGGGATCCGCGGCCTTGAGGTGACCTGTCGTCAGATGTCAGACAGGTGGGGCCTCAAGGCGGGGGTACCCGAACGGCTCGGCGGGGGCGTTGCCCAGGACGGCGAACACACCGGCGACGACCTTGTCGTCACGGGTGGCGCTGCCGGCGTAGGACACAGTGCGCCCCTGGTCGGAGCCGAAGGTGCCTGCGTGAGCGGTGTTGGCGCTGCGCCAGGGACGCGCGCAGATCTCGCGGACAGCGTTCATCGCCAGGTCCTTGGTCATCGTCGTCTCCATCAGGGCCAACCCTCCTCACTGAACTCGCGGTGTGCGTACACCCGACCGGGCGCACGCGTGTCAGGTTAGGTGAGCCCTCCCAGCCGGGGCAACGCATTTATCGACAGGCCACGCGTGAAGCAGCCGCTATCAAGTCGAAAAGTGTTGCCGCACAGGGCTATTGGGCTTCAGAAAATTCTTCGAGAAGGCTCAGCACGGCGGCTCCGTAGCGCTCGAGCTTGGCCGGTCCGACGCCGGTGATCCGCGACAACGCGGCGACGTCCCGCGGCACCTTCTCGGCGATCGCGGTCAGCGTCGCGTCGGTGAACACGACGAAGGCAGGGACATCAGCCTCCCGGGCGGTCTCAAGGCGCCACTCGCGCAGGGCCTCGAAGAGCCGCTCGTCCATCGTGGGCGGGCAGGTCGAGCACCGTCCGATGGTCCGTTCGCGCGCCGTCCCCAGATCAGCACCGCACGTGCGGCACGTCGAGCGGACCGCCGGCTTGCCCTTGCCGCCACCGGACCCGCCACCCGTTCCGGGCGCCTTGCGTCGCCGAGCCTGCGATCGGGCACCGTCGCCGAGCACGCTCGACGTGCCGTCGAGGAACCGGGAGGGGCGTCGCGTCGCCTTCGCCCCGGGGGTGCGGGCCCCGGCGTAGGACAGCACGAGTCGCTCGCGGGCTCGGGTGACACCGACGTAGAGCAGGCGCCGCTCCTCCTCGACGGCCTCCGGGGTGTCGGCCATGGTGATCGGGAGCAACCCGTCGGAGCAGCCGACGAGGAACACCGTGTCCCACTCGAGCCCCTTCGCGGCGTGGAAGGACGCCAGGGTCACGCCCTGCACCGTGGGTGCGTGGCTGGCCGCGGCCCGTTCCTCGAGCTCACGCACGAGGGCCGGCATCCGTGCCTGCGGGTCGGTCGCGAAGAGGTCGTCGGCCAGGCCGGCGAGCGCGGCCAACGATTCCCAGCGCTCGCGCGCCGCTCCCCCGCTCGTGGGGGCCTCCCGGGACCAGCCGGCCCCGAGCAGCACGTCACGGGCAAGGTCGGGCAGCGGCACCGACCCGTCGTCGGAGCGCGCCGCGCCCCGCATGAGCACCACCGCGTCGCGCACCTCCTTGCGGGAGAAGAAGCGCTCGCCGCCGCGCACGAGGTAGGGGATGCCGCGTTCGGCCAGCGCCGACTCGAAGGCCTCGCTCTGGCCGTTGGTGCGAAACAGCACGGCAACCTCGGAGGGTGGGTGCCCGGCATCCAGCAACGACGCGATACGCGCCGCCACGGCGGCCGCCTCGTCGGGGTCGTTGTCGGCCACGACGAGCTCGGGCACGGGCCCGTCGGCGCGCTGGGCACGCAGCTCGACCGAGCCGGATCGGCGCTGCCCGCCCGGGCCGCGCAGGACGAGGTTGGCGAGGGTGACGACCTGCGGGGTGGAGCGGTAGTTGCGCACGAGTTCGACGGTGCGGGCGTCGGGGTGGCGGGTGCGGAACGAGAGCAGGTGCTCGGGTGAGGCCCCGGTGAAGGAGTAGATCGTCTGCGCCGGGTCCCCGACGACGCAGATGTCGCGCCGCTCGCCCAGCCACAGGTCGAGCAGGGTCTGCTGGAGGCGGTTGACGTCCTGGTACTCGTCGACGACGAAGTGCCGGTACTGGTTGCGCACCGCCCGGGCCACCTCCTCGTGCTCGCGCAGGATGCCGACCATGAGGAGCAGGACGTCCTCGAAGTCGATGACGCCCCGGTCGGTCTTGACCTCCTCGTAACCCGCGATGAGGCGGGCCATCGCCGTGGCATCCAGACCGGCCGGGGGTTCACGTCGTGCTGCGACGGCTGCCGCCGCGTAGGACTCGGGAGTCAGCAACGACACCTTCGACCACTCGATCTCGGAGGACAGGTCACGGATGGCGGGGCCGTCCAGGCGCAACCGCAGGCGGGAGCCGGCCTCGGCGACGGCACTGGCCTTGTGCGGCATCACCTCCGGCGACGCACCGCCGATCGCCTGGGGCCAGAAATAGTGCAGCTGGCGCAGGGATGCCGCGTGGAAGGTGCGGGCCTGGACCCCGCCCACCCCGAGGTCGCGCAGGCGGGTGCGCATCTCACCGGCGGCCCGGGCCGTGAAGGTGACGGCCAGGACCCGCTGGGGTTGGTACACCCCGGACAGCACGCCGTACGCGATGCGGTGGGTGATGGCTCGGGTCTTGCCCGTGCCGGCGCCGGCGAGCACGCACATCGGGCCACTCGGGTGAGCCGCGACCTCGCGCTGCTCGGGGTCGAGTGCATCGAGGACCGCGTCGGCTCCGGGGTGCACTGGCAGGCTGCTCATCGCCCATGATCCTAGGTGGGGCCACCGACGGGGCCGGAAGGTCTGGACGGCAGGGATGGCACCGCAGGCCGGGAAGGATCGGCCGTGGTGCGACGTTCACCTCCACCGAGCCCACCCGTTCACCACCGAAGGACCACGATGAGCGACGCCGCCGTCACCCACCTGCCCGCGCCGGGCACCGTCACGATGTTCACGACGACCTGGTGCGGCTACTGCCGCCGCCTGAAGTCGCAGATGGAGCGCGAGGGCATCTCCTTCACCGAGGTCGACATCGAGCACGAGCCCGGCACCGCCGAGTTCGTCATGTCGGTCAACGGGGGCAACCAGACGGTGCCGACCCTGCTCTTCGCAGATGGCAGCGCCGCGACCAACCCGCCGATCGCCGAGGTGCGCTCCCGCCTCACCTGACCCCCGGCATCGGGACTTGGCGAACGACGAGGGTCAGCGCAGGGGGATGTCCGGTGAGTCGATCGGCCCACCGAACCAGTGCTCGATGATCCGCCGAGAGATCGACAGCTGCCCCGAGATGACGACCGAGCCGTCCGCCAACGCCGCGACGAGGTCATCGCGGCTGAACCAGCGTGCCGCCTCGATCTCCTCTGCCTGCAGGTGCAGGTCGGTGTCGAGTGCGCGGGCGGTGAACCCGAGCATCAGGGACGACGGGAACGGCCAGGGCTGGTCACCGAGGTAGGTGACGTCGGTGACGGCCACCCCGACCTCCTCGAGGACCTCACGGGCCACGGCCGCCGCGAGGCTCTCACCCGGCTCGACGAACCCAGCCAGCACCGACATCCCGTTGCCCCGAAACCCCCGGCCCCGCGCGAGCAGCAACCGGTCGTCAGCATCGACGACCGCCATGATGACCGCCATGTCGGTGCGCGGATAGTGATCGCTGGAGTCCGCCGGGCACCGCCGGATCCACCCCGAGAGCACCGGTTCGGTCGGGGTGCCGCACCGGGGGCAGTGGGTGTGGGACCGGTGCCAGTTCGCGAGCGCCAGCGTGGTGACGAGCGCGTGCGCGTCGAGGTCGGCCAGGGTGGCACCGACCTGGCGCAGCGTGCGCCACGCATCGTCACCCTCGACGGATGCCGTGAGGTCGTCGGCGACGACGCCGACGTACGAGACCCCCGCGGCATCCCCGAGGTAGAGGCCCAGCCGGTCGAGGTCTTCGGGGGTCGGCGCGTCGAACACCACCCGGGTCACCTCGTCGCTGCCGTCACCGGTGCTCCCGCCAGCGATGACGGCGGCGCGGTCACCGACCAGGCGCAGCACGCGGGTATCGCCGTCAGCCAACAGCCGGGTCAGCAGAGAGGGGTCGGCCCGCAGGTCGCCGCGTCTGTCGAGGACGGACCGGCTGAGGGCGAGGTCAGGCAGGATCGCGGCACGGTCGGGCACGCGTCCCAGCCTATGGGGGGTCGAGCGCATACCGTGGTCGCGTGGACCGCAGCCCCGCCTATCTCGCCGCCCTCGCCAGCGCCGCGGTCTCCGGGCTCGACCCGGTGAGCGTGGAGGCCCTGTCGAGCACCCCGGACCAGTCCTTCGACGTCGCGTTCATCCAGGACACCGAGCACCGCAGATGGGTGGTGCGGGTCCCCCGCAGCGACGTCGCAGGTGCCGAGATGGACCGCACCGTCGCCCTGCTGGCCCTGCTCGGCCGACGGCTACCGTTCGCGGTCCCCGCACCCAAGGGGTTCGTCGCCCTGGCCGAGGGCGGGCGCGCTGCCGTCTACCCGTACCTGCCCGGGCACAACCTGGACTTCGCCGAGTTGCCTGCCGGCCCCGGCCTGGCCGCTGAGCTCGGCCGGGCCATCGCCGCCCTGCACAACACCGACCCGGCCATCTACGACGAGGCGGGCCTGCCGTCGTACGACGCCGACGCCTACCGCAGCCGCCGGCTCGCCGAGCTCGACCGCGCTGCCGAGACCGGGCGCGTGCCGACGACGCTGTTGACCCGGTGGGAGAAGGCCCTCGAGGACGTCACCCTCTGGCGGTTCGCGCCGACCGCCACCCACGGAGACCTCACCGGCGACCAGGTCCTGGCCGTCTTCACCGACGACTCCGACGCGTCGACGGGCACCATCCGCGCCATGACCGGCTGGGAGGACGCCAAGGTCGCCGATCCCGCCGATGACTTCGCCCCTCTCGTCGCGGACGCGAGCCCCGAGGCCGTCGAGACCGTGCTCGAGGCCTACGCCCACGCACGGGTCGAACGCCCCGACACCAACCTCATCGTGCGCGCCCGCCTCGTCGCCGAACTCGGCCTGCTCGGCACCCTCATGACCGCCCTGTCCCGGCAGGACGCCGGTGCCGTCGAGGTGCTGACGACCCAGCTTCGCCGCCTCGACGACGCCGTCCACGCCGGCGAGGAGCCCGACGACTACCGCCGGACCTCGTTGGCGCCGATCGGCATCCGGACGCGCCCGACCCCACCCCCCGCCCTCGTCGTCGACGAGGACGACGAGGAGCTGCCCGAGCTCGTGGACCCCGACCTCATGGAAACCGAGCCGGTGGATTCCGAACTCGTGGAGACGGACCGCGACGACACGGTCGCGGTTCCCGTCGCGGTTCCCGTCACTGTTCCCGTCGCCGCCGGTGACGAGGTCCCCGCGTGGCTCGAGCTGGAGCACTCCGAGGATGACGAGCCGGACGAAGACCATGCGCCGGGCCAGGATGCCGCGCTGGCCGAGACCGACGAGGAGGACGCGGACGAACTCGGGTCCGGCGAGGTCAGCCCGGACCAGCGGCCCTCAGCACCGCAGTGATCCCGTCGACCCCCGGCAGGTCCGGCCAGGTCGTCTCGCCCGTCGCGGCGTGGAAGAACGCACCGCGCACCCGCTCGACCGGCACCCCGCGCACCCGCGCCCACGCGATGCGGTACGCCGCGAGCTGAAGCGTTCGCGCTGACGCACGGGATCCGCTCGGCGCCGCCCCGGTCTTCCAGTCGACGACGACCCACGAGGGCTGGCCGTCGTCGCCGACCTCCTCGAAGACGGCGTCGATGCGGCCACGCACGGCGATGCCGTCGAGGACGGTCTCGACGCTCGTCTCGACCTCGGCCGGCGTGCGATCCGCCCACTCGCTCGCGCTGAAGCTGGCGCGCAGCGCGGCAAGGTCGTCGTCGACGGCTCCGTCGTCGGCCGACCCCGGCAGCTCGTCGATGTCGACGAACGCTGCCCGGGCGTAGTGCTCCTCGACCCAGGCGTGGAAGGCCGTTCCGCGGCGCGCCGACAGGGCCGGCCGGGTGGGCATGGGGCGCCGGAGGTCGAGGGTGAACCGGGCGGAGTCCTCGGCGAGCGCGACCAGGGCAGAGGTCGACAGGTGCGCGGGCAGCACGACGTCGACGTCAGCACCGCGACCGCGCGCAGCCCGCTCGGCGAGCAGCATCGTCACCTCCTCGTCCCAGGGCCCGCGGGGAGCGGCCACACCGGAACCGTCGGGTGCCTGCGAGAGGGTGGCCACGGCACCCGCGATGGCCCGGGCGGGCTCGAGCAGCCCCTGCCTGCGGGGCACGTGGTCCTGCGTCGGCCAGGCGACGTCCACCTGCTCGGCCGTTCGCGGGTTCTGCGGCTTGGGGTCGATGGGCGGCAGGTCGACCCACGGGCCGGACGCCTGAGCCAGCCCGCTCCCACGCACCTCGAGCAGGAAGCGCGACGTCAGTCGAGGAGTGCCGGCCGTGCCCCACACGTGGCTGGTCAGGAGCAGGTCGTGACGAGCCCGGGTGAAGGCGACGTAGGCCAGCCGTCGTTCCTCGAGGATGCCGTGGGCCGCCACCGCGCCCCTGAACCGGTGGTACTCGCCGGACGTGCCGGCGATGGTGTCCCACGTGTGCGGGCCGCGCCAGGAGAAGTGCGGCAGCCCGTCGGCGTCGCCGCGCAGGTCGTAGGGAAGGGTCGCGAGGCCGGCCAGCCAGCCCTTGTCGGTCGGGGTCGAGTGGTTCCACGCGCCGTCCTTGACGGTCGTCGAGGTGCCGGAGTGGGCCGGGAACGACGACTCCACGAGCCCCGGGACGGCCACGACGTCCCACTCCAGCCCCTTGGCCGCGTGCACGGTCATCACCTGCACGGCATCGGGGCGCGCCTCGACCCAGCCGAGGTCGAGGCCGCGCTCCTCGTCGACGGCCGCGTCGAGCCAGGCGAGGAACCCGCCGAGGGTCGACCGGTCAGCGCTGGCGGCGAAGGTCGCCGCCACGTCGGCGAAGGCGTCGAGGTGCGCACGGGCGGCGCCCGGGCTCCACGTGGTGCGGGCCAGCACCTCGATGTCGAGACCGAGGGCCACCTCCGCCTCGGCGGCCAACTCGGCCAGACCGAGGCCGGTGAGGGTGCGCAGGTGGCGCACGGTGTCGGCAAGGCCCTTGAGACGGGCGAGGGCCGTGGGCGACAGCGACTGGCCCTCCGGCCCGACCCAGGTGGCGGGTGGGAGGTCGTCGAGGGCCTCGACGATGCTGGCCTGCTCGCTGGCGTCGCGCGAGAGGTCGGTGCGCCTCCGGTCACGGCCGGTGCGCTGCCGCTCTCGGGCCCACGCACCGAGCCCGTCGAGGTCGGCGGCACCGAGGCGGCACGACGGCCCGGTCAGCAGGCGCATCAACCGGTCACCACGACTCGGGTCCTGCACGACCCAGAGCAGGGCGACGAGGTCGGCGACCTCCGGCGTGTGGAGCAATCCACCCAGACCCACGACCTCGTAGGGGATACCGCGCTCCTCCAACGCCTCGATGACCGGGTCGAACTGGGAGCGTTTGCGACACAGCACGGCCGCCGTGGCGCGCCCCGGCCGACGAAGCCGGGCCCGCACCCAGTCGGCGACGTGCGCGGCCTCGTCCTCCAGCGTCGACAACCGAGCCGTCGCGACGTGCCCGGGGCCGGCATCCGTGCGGGCCCCGAGCCGGTGCACCGGCACCGACGTCGCACGGGTCAGCGGCTGCGCGACGTGGTTCGCGACCTCGAGCACGGCTCGGTCGTTGCGCCAGCTCGTCGACAGCGGGAGCACCTCGGTCGGCCCGGCATCGTCGACGAAGTCGGCACGGAAGCGGTGCAGCGTCGTAGAGCTCGCCCCGCGCCAGCCGTAGATCGACTGGTGGGGGTCGCCGACGGCGGTGACCGGCACCGCCGCACCGGGAGCCACGAACAGTGACCGCAGGAGCTGGAGCTGGGCCTCGGAGGTGTCCTGGAACTCGTCGAGCAGCACCGCGCGGAACCGGGACCGCTCACCGACCCCGACCTGCTTCACCGTCATCGCGATGCGGGCGGCGAGCTGCACCTGGTCGGCGAAGTCCATGCTGTCGCGCGAGCGCTTGAGGGCCTGGAAGTCCTTGATGAGCGGCAGGATCGCGCGCCGCTCGCGCAGCACGGCGATGGCGTCCCTGACCTCCTTGGGAAAGGCCTTCTTCGTCGAGGCCTCACCCCGCGGGATGAGCTCGAGGGCGGCGACCACCTCGTCGAGGTGCGCGGCCACGGCATCCACGTCGACGAGGTGCTCAGCCATCTCACCGGCGAGGTCGACCACCGCGGTCGTCACGGTCGACTCCGCCTTCTCGACCTCGTCCATGGGCCCGTCATAGGCCACGACCGACTCGTGGGCGACCTGCCAGGCGGCGGCTTCACTGAGCAGGCGGCTCTCGGCCTCCACCCCGAGGCGAACGCCGTGCTCGCGCACGATCCGGCCCGCATAGGCGTGGTAGGTCGAGACCGTCGGGGCATCGTCGAGCACGGCGGCGCCGTCCTCCTCCTGCGGCACCCAGATGCCGGCCTCACGCAGGGTGGCCAGTCGCGCGGAGAGCCGCTCGGACAGCTCACCGGCGGCCTTGCGGGTGAAGGTCAGCCCCAGGACCTCGTCGGGGCGCACCAGGTCGTTGGCGACCAGCCAGACCACTCGCGCCGCCATCGTCTCGGTCTTGCCCGAACCGGCCCCGGCGACGACGAGCAGGGGGCGCAGCGGGGCCTCGATGACCGCAGCCTGCTCAGGCGTCGGGGCGTGCTGGCCCAGCGCCTGCGCGAGCGCGACGGCACTCCACCGCGGCACCGTCACAGCCGCCTCCCCTCGGCCAGGGCCGGGCAGGAGTCCTTGACCTGGCAGGTGCCGCACTGCTTCGTTCCGGGGGTGGCGGAGAATACGGCGCCGGACATCTCCTGCGCCACCTGTTCGACGAGGTCATGGGCCCACTGCGGGTCGTCATCGGCGTCGAGGGGCTGCTGGACCTGCACGGTGGTGGTGAGGTTGGCGGCCTTGCCCAGGTGGAGCAGCGCTGCTCCGCCCGGCTCGGTGCCGACGTCGGGCAGGGCACCGTGCTGCACCGCGAGCTGGTAGGCACCGAGCTGGCCGTGCCGGGACACCTCTGCGACGCTCGGTTTGCTGGCGCCGGTCTTGAGGTCGACGATGCGCACCTGGCCGGTGGGCGACACCTCGACGCGGTCGACCCGACCGGTGATGCGGGCTCGCCCGATCGCGGCCTCGATGCGGGCCTCGGAGGCCGCCCGGCGCCACCCGGCGGCATCCGACTCGGTGACGTAGCGCGCCAGCCGGTCGGTCATCGCGGTCGCCTGGGCCAGGCTGCGACGGCTGAGCCAGCCGGGGGCGAGCCCGAGTCGCCCCCACCGCGCCTCGACCTCGGCGGCGTAGGTCGCCGCATCGGTGTCACCGAGCTCGTGGGCGACGTCGTGCACGAGCGTGCCGATGTCCTGCGCGCCCATCGAGGGCCCGTCACCGCCCGCGGCACGCAGCACCCACTGCAGGCGACACCGGATGAACGGGTCGATGGCCGACGGTGAGATCACGACCGGTGCGTCGGGCGCACGGCGCGGGCGGGTGTCGCTGACGTCGCGCAGGGCCCACCACTGCGCGGGGTCGGCGCCTGGCACGTGGTGGCTGGCGAGGCGGGCGAGGGTCGTGACCGCGGCTCCTCGGCGGGCCGGGTCCTCCCCCGCGACCTCGCGCCGCAGCTCACCGACCAGGCCCGCGAGTGTCAGCGGGCGCGGGACGTCGGTGAAGGTGCGCGCCTGGGGCAGCGGGTCGATGACGTCGAGGAAGGGTGAGGGCTGCTCGTCCTCACCACGCACGGCGGTGACGACGAGGTGCTCACGGGCCCGGGTGACGGCGACGTGGAAGAGCCGGGTCTCGTCATGGCGCACCTGCGCACGCGCCGCCCGGGGGTCATCACCACGGCCGGCGAGCACGTCGACGAGGTCGGTCGAGCCGAGCAACGATCCGCGCAACCGCAGGTCGGGCCACACCCCCTCCTGCACCCCGGCGACGACGACGAGGTCCCACTCGCGACCGGCGGATGCCGCGGGCGTGAGCAGGGCGACCGACTCACCTGCGGGGGCCCTCGCGACGAGGCTGTCGCCAGCGACGTCCTGAGCGAGCACGTGATCGAGGAAGTCAGCCGGGGAGGCGCCGGGGAGGCGGTCGACGAAGCGGGCCGCGGCATCGAAGAGCCCGAGCACGGCGTCGAGGTCACGGTCGGCGCGCCCACCCGCCGAGCCGCCCGTGAGGGCGGCGTCGCGCCACGGCTGGGCCAGGCCGCTCGCCGACCACATCCGCCACAGGACGACCTCGACCCCGTCCCCCTCGCGCAGGGCGTCGACCGCGGTGGCCAGCACCCGGTGCACCCGGCGTGCGGGCTGGCCCTCCGGGCCGACGTGGTCGAGGGCGCCCGGCGCGAGCACGGCTTCGGCGAGCAGCACGTCACTCGGTCGGCCACCGCCGCCGTCGAGCTCGAGTCGCCGCAACGAGCGGCGCAGCCGCCGCAGCGACACGGCATCCGCCCCACCGACCGGGGAGGTGAGCGTGTCGACGACCTGCGCGGGATCGAGGTGCTCACCACCGGCGATCACCTCCAGCGCCCAGGTCAGCAGGGTGAGGAACGGCCGCACGGCGGCCTCGTCGGCCACGGGGAGGTCAGCGGTGGTCGTGTCGACCGGCACGCCGGAACTGCGCAGCACGCGGCGCAGGGTGGCCGTGCGGGACCCGCCGCGCACGATGACGGCCATGCGTGACCACGGCACGCCGTCGATGAGGTGCGCGGTGCGCAGACGACCCGCGATGTACCCGGCCTCCTGGGATGCCGTGCGCACGAGGTGCGTCTCGACTCGCCCGTCGCGCGGGTCGGGGTCCACGGCCCGGTGGGCCACCCCGCCGACGACACCGATGTGCCCGACGACTCGAGAGGCCGCGGCGCGAAGCGGCGCTCCTGAACGGTGGCAGGCGCCGAGGGTGATCGTGTCCGCCTGCGGCCAGGCAGTGAGGAACAGGCGAGGGTCTGCTCCGCGAAAGGTCTCGGTGGCGGCATCCGGGTCGCCGATGAGCACCAGCTGGGCAGCACTGGCCGTGACCGTCTCCTGGAGCAGCCGCAGCCCCGGCGGGGTGAGCTCCTGGGCGTCGTCGACGACCACGAGGCGCAGGCTCTGGGGCAGGGAGGTGGGGTCGTCCTCGACGAGGTCGGCGGCCGCGCCGAGGATCCACGCCGGGTCGAACGCCCCGGCGGCGGACAGCGCGGTCACCTCGTCGTACTCGCGCAGGACGTGGGCCGCCGCCACCCACTCCCATCGGCCGTGGTCGCGACCGAGCTCCGCGAGCGCCTCAGGCTCGAGACCGAGCTCGACGGCACGCATGAGCAGGTCACGCAGCTCGCGGCGGAAGGTGCGGGTGGGCAGGGCGAGGTGGAGCTCGGCAGGCCACTGCGGCGCCGGGGCCGTGCCGGCGGCGTGGCCGGCGAGCAGCTCGCCGAGGATGACGTCCTGCTCGGGGCCGCTCAGCAGTCGCGGGGTCGGGTCACCGGCGAGCGCGGCCGCCTGCCGGAGCAGGCCGAACCCGAAGGACTGGTGCGAGCGCGCCAGGGGGGTGGTGGTCGTGCCGCCGAGGCGAGCCGTGACGGCATCCCGAAGGCGCGCTGCTGCACGTCGGGTCGGGGCGAGCAGCAGGCACTGGTCAGCAGTCAGCCCCTCGGCGACCGCCGCCGCGATGCGCTCGACGGCCACCGTGGACTTGCCGGTGCCGGGTGCACCGAGCACCCGAACGACGGCAGCCCGGTGCTCGACCGCGGCCTGCTGCGAACCGTCGAGGACGGGGGCAGCGGCCTCGGCGAGGTCGGGGCGGCGAAGGACGAGCACCCCGGGATTCCACCACGCCCCTCCGACACCAGCTGACCCGTGAGGTCAGCGGCGCCAGAAGAGGTGGTGCACGACGCCGCTCGGGCTGGGCACGACCTCGAGGTGAAAGCGGTCGAGCAGCTCGTCGGGCGACTCCCACAGCCGTCCCCCGCGGCCGATCTCGACCGGAGCGACGGCCACGTGCATCGTGTCGACGAGGTCGGCCTCGAGGAACTCGCGCACGGTCCTCACCCCTCCGCCGAGGCGCACGTCCTTGCCGTCGGCGGCCTCCTTGGCCTGGCGCAGGGCCTCGTGCGGGTCGGCGTCGATGAAGTGGAAGGTCGTGTCCGACAAGGTGATGCTCGGCCGCACGTGGTGGGTCAGCACGAACACCGGCGTGCGGAACGGCGGCTCGTCCCCCCACCAGCCCTGCCACTCGAGGTCCTCCCACGGCCCCTGCTGCGGGCCGAACTTGCCGCGCCCCATGATCTCGGCGCCGATGTTGGTGCTGAAGTCGCGGGTGAAGTAGTCGTCCAGGCCACGGGTCCCGCCCGGGTCGGTGCGGTTCGGCCAGCTCGCCGTGGCGCCGGCCCAGGACGCCAGCGCCGCGGGGTCGGCGTGGCCGAAGGGACGCTCGAGGCTGAGCCCCTCCCCCGTTCCGAACCCGTCTGTGGAGAGCATGAAGTTCTGCACGCGCAGCAACTGTGTCCGGTCGCCGTTCCTCATGGTGGCCAGTGTCCCGGACCGTGGCAGCTCAGCACACCCGTCGCAGATCCTTGCTCCGCTGGTGAGTCCGTACTCCGGTGGTGCAGTGCTGCAGCGACGCACCACCGGAGAACGGATCTGCATCGGGAGCAAGGCCCACCCATCGGGAGCACGACCGCACCACGAGGGCGCCCATGACGCACACTGCGCCACGACGGACGCACCGAAGAGCGCGGCGCCCCTCGCGTACGCCCTGCGTTCAGTAGGTCGGCAGGTGGGGTTCGACGTCACGCACCCACGCGAGGATGCCGCCCTCGACGTTCACGGCATCCACCCCGCGCGCTCGCAGCAGGTCCACCGCCTCGGCCGACCGACCGCCCGACTTGCAGTGCACGTACACCCGATCCCCCGCATCGACACCAGGCACTCCGGCACCCGCCCGCAGGTCGCCGATCGGCACCCAGACGGCCTCCGCCAGGGCGACGATCTCGCGCTCTCCCGCCTCTCGGACATCGACCACCACGGCACCGGCGTCCAGTTCCTCGCGCAGCCGATCCACGCTGATGGTGGGCCGATCAGGTGGCGACGCACCGGCATCCGCCCCCTCAGTCCGGATGCCGGTCGCCCACCCGAGCGGGCGCGCCACGTCCGCGCCGGAGCCGCACACCCGGCATCCGGGATCAGCCGCCACGGGCAGCGCGTCCCAGGTCTGGCCGAGGGCGTCGTGCACGAGCAGGCGTCCGACGAGGGGCTCGCCCATCCCGGTGATGAGCTTGACCGCCTCGGTGCCCATCACCGACCCGACGCTCGCGCACACCGCCCCGAGGACGCCGCCGACGGCACACGACGGCACGGCATCCGGCGCCGGTTGCGAGGGGAACACGCAGGCGTAACAGGGCCCCTCACCCGCCCACCAGACCGACACCTGGCCGTCGAAGCGGAACACCGACCCCCAGACGTGGGGGATGCCGAGGCGCGCACACGCGTCACCGACGAGGTAGCGCGTGGGGAAGTTGTCGGCGCCGTCGAGCACGAGGTCGTAGTCAGCGACCACGGCCAGGGCAGTGCTCTCGTCGAGGCGCGCGGTGTGCTCGATGACCACGGTGGCGGGGCTGATCGCGCGCACCGACTCGGCCGCGGAGCTTGTCTTCGGGCGCCCCACGTCGGCGACCCCGTGCACGACCTGGCGCTGGAGGTTGGTGAGGTCGACGACGTCGTCGTCCACGATCCCGATGGTGCCGACACCCGCTGCGGCGAGGTAGAGCAGCGGCGAAGAGCCCAGGCCCCCGGCGCCGACCACGAGCACGCGAGCGGCGCGCAGCCGGCGCTGCCCGTCGCTGCCGAGATCGGGCAGGAGGAGGTGTCGGGCGTAGCGCGTGCGCTCCTGGGCGGTGAGCTCGGGTCCCGGGGGCACGAGCGGGGGACGCGACATGGCGCGAGGGTAACAACCAGCCTGCGGGCCGTCCCGGTGGACCGCGTTACTCGTCCGTAGGATGCTGACCTCACGCCCGGAGCGAAGGACCTCGATGACCAGCACCCCCATGCCCACACGCGGCCAGCGGATGCCGCGCAGCGAGCGCCGCGCGCAGCTGCTCGACGCCGCGCAGGCCGTGTTCGTCCAGTCCGGCTACCACGCCGCCGCGATGGACGAGATCGCCGACCGTGCCGGCGTCTCCAAGCCGGTGCTGTACCAGCACTTCCCGGGCAAGCTCGACCTCTACCTGGCCCTGCTCGACAAGCACTGCGACACCCTCGAGTCGCTGGTGCGGGCGGCCCTGGAGGTCGGCGGCGACAACGAGGTTCGCGTCGAGCGCACCGTCGCGGCCTACTTCCAGTTCGTGACGAGCGCCGGCGCCGCGTTCCGGATGGTCTTCGAGTCCGACCTCACGAGCGTGCCCCAGGTGCGGGCCCGGTTGGATGCCGTGGAGATGAACTGCGCGGAGGCGATCGCCGAGGTCATCGCCGAGGACACCGGCGCCGACGACGAGCGTGCCCTGCTCCTGGGGTCCGCGCTGGCCGGTATGGCGCAGGTCGCCGCGCGCCACTGGCTGGCACAGGGTGGCGACGTCCCCGAGGCCGAGGCCGCGCGGATGATCAGCTCCCTCGCGTGGCGTGGCCTGGGGTCGTTCCCCAAGGTCGAGGCCTGAGACTGCGCTGACCCGGCGGTCGCCGGCTGGCCGTCGCCAGCTGGCCGGGCGAGGTGTTTCGTGTTCGCCCACGGCGGATGCCGGAATGGCTCCCCGCCCGCGCGGGTTAGCCTGATCCAGACAGTGGTGCGGTGACGCCGCACCCCAACCCTGAAGGAAGGTGTGCGCCCGTGGAGGTCACCATCGGTGTCCAGAACGTCGCCCGCGAGCTGACGATCGAGACCGACTCACCCACCGCCGAGGTCACCGCGGCAGTGGAGAAGGCACTCGCCGACGGCGGAGTGCTGCGTCTCACCGACTCCCGCGGTCGCTCGGTGTTCGTCCCCGGCGCGGTCATCGGCTGGATCCAGGTCGGCGACTCCGACAAGGCCCGCGTCGGGTTCACCCCCTGAGCCCGTCCACCACCCGCCCCAGTACCCCCTGATCGAAAGGCATCTGCCATGGGAACCCTCGGCGCCATCATCGGCACGATCATCTTCGGAGCCGTCATCGGCATGCTGGCCCGCCTCGCACTGCCCGGCAAGCAGCAGATCAGCGCACTGCTCACCGTGGCGCTCGGCGTGGCCGGGGCCCTGATCGGCTCAGCCGTGTGGGAAGCCCTCGGCGGCGGCCCCACCCGCGGCATCGACTGGATCCGCTGGTTCATCTCCATCGCTGCGGCCGCAGCCCTCGTCATCGGCTACGAGAGGGTCACCGCCAAGAAGGCCTGACCGCCCCGCACCACCGCGACTCATTGCACGAGAGCCACCCGGATCCGGGTGGCTCTCGTGCAATAAGTGCGGGTCTGTGCCGGGTGACTGGTTGTTTCGCTCAGGCCGTGAGGCCCATCAGGGCCATCCGCTTCTGGTGGTTCTCCGTCAGGCGGGCGAACATCTGCCCCACCTCGGCCAGGTCGACCCCTCCGCCGACGAGCAGCGCGGACATGGCGTCGCGTTCGACGGCCACCGCCTGAGCCTGCGACAGCGCCTCCCCGAGCAGGCGCCGGCCCCACAGCGACAGCCGTCCGGCGGCCGTGCGGTCGGTCTTCAGGGTGTCGCGCACGACGCCGACGACGAAGTCCGCCTGCCCCTCGTCGTCGAGCGCCAGGCCCATGACGGCGCGGGTCTCGTCATCGACGAAGGCGCTCATCTCGCGGTAGAAGTCCTTGGCGATGCCGTCGCCGACGAAGGCCTTGACGAGCCCCTCGATCCAGTCCCGGGGCTTCGTGCGCTCGTGGTAGGCCGCGAACGGCGTCACGAAGGGCGCCATCGCGGCCTCGGCGTCGATCCCGCGAGCACCCATGTGCTCGATGAGCTGCGAGTACTGCACGTACTCGGTGTGTGCGAGGCCGGCCATCGACGACTTCAGCGCCAACGTCGGCGCGAGGTCGGAGTCGACCGCCATGCGGATGAACGCGGTGAGCTCGCCGTAGGCCAGGACGCCCAGCAGGTCGGACACGGCAGCGGTGTAGGCGGGGTCCTCGGTCGACATGTGCTCCATGAATCGCGAGCCTAACGGTAGAGTGGCCGCTGTCCACGGTGCCCGGTCGGCACGAAGACTGTTTCCCTGACGTGGCGAGAGCCCGGCCCTGCCGGCGCGGCCCGCTCCCCGAAGACCTCCGATCGGCCCGCAGCCTTGCGTGGGCGCGCCCGCGCCCGCCGACCGGAAGAGATCACCCCGTTGACCGACGTCACCAGCACCACGGCTCCTGAGGCGCAGGCCGCGCCCGCCCCCTCCTTCTCCGACTTCCCGATCCACCCCGAGATCGTCGAGGCGCTCGCCGAGCACAACATCACGAGCCCCTTCCCCATCCAGGCGATGACCCTGCCGGTGGCACTGTCCGGGCACGACATCATCGGCCAGGCGAAGACGGGCACCGGCAAGACCCTCGGCTTCGGCATCCCCATGCTCAACCGCGTCGTGTCCCCGCGCGACGAGGCCTTCGCCTCGATGCCCGCGGCCGGCAAGCCCCAGGCGCTCGCCGTGGCCCCGACCCGCGAGCTCGCCGTGCAGGTCGCCAGCGACCTCGAGCGCGCCGGCAAGAAGCGCGGCATCCGCGTGCTCACCGTCTACGGCGGTCGCGCCTACGAGCCGCAGGTCGAAGCGCTCCAGCGCGGTGTCGAGGTCGTCGTCGGCACCCCCGGTCGGCTCATCGACCTCGCGAAGCAGGGTCACCTCGACCTCGGCCACGCCCGCATCGTCGTCCTCGACGAGGCCGACGAGATGCTCGACCTGGGCTTCCTGCCCGATGTCGAGAAGCTGCTCTCGCTCACCCCGGCCGCCCGCCAGACGATGCTCTTCTCCGCCACCATGCCCGGCGCCGTCGTGGCCCTGGCCCGGCGCTACATGAGCCAGCCGACGCACATCCGCGCCATGGGCGACGACCAGGAGAACGCGCACACGGTCAAGGCCGTCGAGCAGTTCGTCTACCGTGCGCACGCCATGGACAAGGTCGAGATGCTGGCCCGCATGCTCCAGGCCAAGGACCGCGGCCTGACCATCGTCTTCAGCCGCACCAAGCGCACCGCAGCCAAGGTGGCCGACGAGCTGGCCGACCGCGGTTTCGCCGCCGCCGCCATCCACGGCGACCTCGGTCAGGGCGCCCGCGAGCAGGCGCTGCGGGCCTTTCGCAACGGCAAGGTCGACATCCTCGTCGCCACCGACGTCGCTGCACGCGGCATCGACGTCGAGAACGTCACCCACGTGATCAACTACCAGTGCCCCGAGGACGAGAAGACCTACCTGCACCGCATCGGCCGCACGGCACGCGCGGGCAACACCGGGATCGCCGTGACGTTCGTCGACTGGGACGACCTGCACCGCTGGGCGATGATCAACAAGGTGCTCGACCTCGGCATGCCCGAGCCGCAGGAGACCTACTCCAGCTCACCGCACCTGTTCACCGACCTCGACATCCCCGAGGGCAGCAAGGGCCGCCTCCCCCGCGCGCAGCAGACCCGCGCCGGCCTCGGTGCCGAAACCCTCGAGGACCTCGGCGAGACCGGCAAGGGTGCCGGTCGTCGGGGCCCGTCGGGCGGCCGCGGCAACGAGCGTGGCAACGACCGTGGGGACCGCGGCCGCGGCGGTAACCGTCGATCGGATGCCGCTCGCCCGTCGTCGCGTGACGGTGACGCACCCGCGGAGGGCGCCGGCCGTCCCCGCCGCACCCGCAACCGTCGCCGCACCAGTGGTGGCAGCGGCAGCAGTGCCTCGGGCACGACCGCCAGCTAGAGCCTGACCACGAAGGGCCGCACCGGCATCCGGTGCGGCCCTTCGTCGTCGGGTGCGCCGCGCCCGGGTCGCGAGGCGGTGTGAGGAACCAGTCCCTCGGCACCACTGTCCCCGGACCCACGCGGGGAGGACGATGGAGGCGTGAGCAGCCCCACGTTGACGTTCTGGGGGGCTGCCGGCACCGTCACCGGCAGCCGCTTCCTCGTCGAGACCGCAGCCTCTCGGGTGCTCGTCGACGCAGGTCTCTACCAGGGTCTGCGAGAGCTGCGCCAGCGCAACTGGGACGTGCTCCCGGTCGACCCTGACAGCCTCGACGGTGTCGTGCTGACCCACGCGCACCTCGACCACTGCGGCTACCTCCCGAGGCTGGTTCGCGACGGCCTGGCGGCGCCGGTCATCTGCACGGACCAGACGGCTGAGCTCGCGGCGATCGTGCTGCGCGACAGCGCTCGCATCCAGGAGGAGGACGCGGGGTACGCCAACCAGGCGGGGTTCTCCCGACACCGTCCGGCGTTGCCCCTCTACGACGAGCGAGACGTGGAGCAGGCCCTCCCCCTGCTGCGCCCGGTGCCGCTGCACGACGCCGTCCCGCTGACCGAGGACGTCACCGTGACCCTTCAGTCGGCGGGGCACATCCTCGGTGCGGCCAGCGCGCTCGTGGACGCAGCAGGGTCAACCGTGCTGTTCAGCGGCGACCTCGGCCGCCCGGACCACCCGTTGGTGCCTCGCCGCGAGAACCCTCCGTCGGCCGACGTCATCGTCGTCGAGTCGACCTACGGCGACCGCACTCACCCACCACGGTCCCCCGACCCGGCGGACGACGTGCTGGCCGGCGCCATCCGCCGCACTCTCGCGCGAGGCGGCACCGTGCTCATCCCCGCCTTCGCCATCGACCGGACCGAGCTGGTGCTCCTGCGGGTCGGGGAGCTGATGACCAGTGGTGCCGTCCCCACCGTGCCCGTGTACCTCGACAGTCCGATGGCGCAGCGGGCCCTGGACGTCTATCGCCGCTACCTGGCGACGGTCGACCCAGGCCTGCTGCCACCCGGCTGGGAGGTCGACAGCCTGGGCGTGCCGGACCTGCGCATCGTGCGCAACGCGGTCGAGTCGGAGGCGCTGAACGTGCCGCGTCATCCCTGCGTCATCATCTCGGCCTCCGGCATGGCGACCGGTGGCCGGGTCGTGCACCACCTCGCGCACCAGCTCGGCGACCCCCGCAACTGCGTCGTCCTCACCGGTTACCAGGCCGTGGGGACGCGAGGACGAGACCTGCTCGAGGGCGCCCGGGAGGTCAAGATGCACGGCCGCTACGTGCCGGTGCGCGCCGAGGTCGTGGACGACCCGGAATTCTCGGTGCACGCCGACTCCGACGAGATCATCGAGTGGCTGAGCCGGATCGAGACGCCACCCACGACGCTGTACGCCGTGCACGGTGAGCCGGCGGCCTCACGGGCCCTCGCCGACCGCATCGCGCGCGAGCTGGGCTGGACAGCGGTGGTCCCGCGCGTCGGCGAGCGCGTTCGGCTGGACTGACGACGGGTGGACTGCACGAAATCGGGGTGATCACCCCGATGTCGTGCAGTCTGCGTGGTCAGTCCCGCAGCAGCAGGACCGTCAGGCCGGGGTGATGGTGCTCGTGTCGATGACGGCCCGGTAGCGCACGTCACCGTCGACCACCCGGTCCCAGACCTCGTTGACATCGGCCGCTGACACGACCTCGATCGTCGCGGCGATGCCGTGCTCGGCGCAGAAGTCGAGCATCTCCTGGGTCTCGGCGATCCCGCCGATCGACGACCCGGCGACGGCCTTGTTGCCACCGATGAGCGACCCCGGGGAGATCGAGTACGGCGACGGCGGGAGCCCGACGTTGACCACGACCCCGTTGGGCTTGAGCAGTCGCACGTAGTCGGCGATCGGGATGTCCGCGCTCACCGTGTTGAGCACGATGTCGAAGGTGCCCTTGGCCGCGCGCATCGCGTCCGGGTCGCTCGTGGCGATGTGGGCACGCGCACCCAGCGCAACGGCATCCGCCGCCTTGGCGTCCGAGCGCGAGATGGTCGTGACGGTGGCGCCCATCGCCGCAGCGATCTTCACCCCCATGTGTCCCAGGCCGCCGACACCGACGACCGCGACCGAGCGGCCCGTGCCCGCGCCCCAGCGACGCAGCGGGGAGTAGGTCGTGATGCCGGCGCACAGCAGCGGCGCGGCGACGTCGAGCTCGAGCGCATCGGGGATGCGCAGCACCATGCGCTCGCTCACGACGACCTCCTGGGCGTAGCCGCCCATCGTCCACTCGCCGTCGTACCCCTTGGAGTTGTAGGTACCCACGGAGGGCTTCGTGCAGAACATCTCCATGCCGTCCTTGCACGGCTCGCACTCACCGCACGAGTCGACGAGGCAGCCGACGCCGACCCGGTCACCGACGGAGTGCCGCGTCACCTCGGCGCCCACCTCGAGCACCGTGCCGGCGATCTCGTGGCCGACGGTCAACGGGAAGTGCGCCGGGCCCCACTCCTCGCGCACGGTGTGGATGTCGGAGTGGCAGATGCCGGCATACGCGATGGCGATGCGGATGTCGTCGGGGCGCAGGTCGCGGCGCTCGATGGTTCCCTGGCGAAAGCCGGAGGTCGCGGAGTCGGCGATGAGGGCAGGTGTCGTGGTGGGCATGTCAGGACAGTACGTCCGAAGCACCCTGCTTATTCCGGTGCGAGCAGGGGGGTGCTCAGGTCGCTGCCAGCAGGGATGCCGCGACCTCGCGGTAGGCCTTGGCGCCCTTGGACGTGCGCGAGGTCGAGAGGATGGAACGTCCCACGGCCGGGGCCTCCGCGAACCGCACGGTCTTGGGGATCGGGGGTGACAGGACGGGGATGCCGTAGCGCTCACCGACGTCATCGAGCACCTCGCGCGCGTGGTTGCTCCGGCCGTCGAACAACGTCGGGAGGATGCCGATGACCTTGAGCTTCTTGTTCAGGATGCGCTTGACGTCGCGCACGGTGTCGAGCAGCTGGCCGACCCCGCGGTGGCCGAGCATCTCGCACGGCATCGGGATGATCAGGCCCTGGGCCGCGGTGAGCGCGTTGAGCGTCAGCACCCCGAGGCTCGGTGAGCAGTCGAGCAGGATGATGTCGTAGTCGCGCCGCACGGCATCCAGCGCGGACTGCAGCACGTACTCGCGGGCCGGGCGCGAGAGCAGCACGGCTTCGGCTCCCGCGAGGTCGATCGTGCTCGGCACGAGGTGGATGCCCTCCTCGCAGTGCACGATGACGTCGGCCACCTCGACTCCGCCGACGAGCACGTCGTGCACAGACGACTCGACGGTGTCGGGGTCGACACCGAGGCTGAAGGTCAGGCAGGCCTGGGGGTCGAGGTCGACGAGGAGGACCCGCCGACCCTGCTCGGCGAACGCCGCCCCGAGCGAGGCGACGGACGTGGTCTTGGCCACTCCGCCCTTCTGGTTCGCCAGGGCGATGATCGTGGCCTTGCGCTTGGGCGCCATCGGGAAGCCTTTCCGGGGTCCGCGGGCAGTGGCCCCGATTGTGTCACTCGTGGTGGGCGTGGCCGTCCATTGCCCCGTCGGCGAGCACGAAGTGCCGGAAGGCCTCCCCCGAGGGCAGGAGAGGGCGACCACGAACCCAGGCCACACCCACCTCACGCTGCGCCCCGGCATCCACGATGGGCAGCAGGCGGCTGCGGGCGAACGTCGTGGGAGCCGGCAACCCCATCGCCGGCACGACGGCCACGCCCAGACCGGCCGCGACGAGGCCGCGCACGGTGAGCAGGTCGTCGGCCTCGAGCTCGACCTCGGGCTCGAACCCAGCGGCGTGGCAGAGGTCGAGGGTCTGGCCCCGCATGCCCGAGGGGGCCCGCCGCATGATGAACGGCTCGGAGGCGACCTCGCTCAGCGACACCTCGTCGCGGGACGCGAGCGGGTGGGCGAGTCCGACGGCAAGGACCAAGGGCTCGACGAGCACGCGCCGCCACTCGATGTCGGGTCCGTGGACGCGGTGCGTGGTGAGCTCGACATCGGCTGAGCGGGTCGCGAGGTGCTGGGAGACGCGGCCACTCTCCCCGACGGCCGTGCGCAGGAGCACGAACTTCACCCGCGGGTGCTCACGGCGGAAGTCGGTGATGAGGCGCGGGACGAGCCAGGACCCCAGGCTGAGCGGGAACGCGAGCGTCACCACCCCGGCCTCGGGGTCGACGAGCTCGCTGACCGCGGCGAGCCCGTCGTCGAGGTCATTGACCAGGGAGTCGACGTGCCGCTTGAAGGCCACCCCGGCGTGGGTCATCCGCAGCACCCGGCCGGATCGGCGCAGCAGCGGCGTGCCAACCTCCTTCTCGAGGCGGGCCAGTGCTCGGGAAACCCCGGGTTGGCTCACGCCGAAGACCTCGCTGACCTCGGTCACGGTGTAACCGTCGGCCACGAGCTGGAACCATCGCAGGGCGTCAGTGTCCATTACATGATCATATCGCATGGTTCGTATGTCTGGATTTCATTGGACGCATTGCTTGTCGGTGGCGACACTGGATACATGAACACCTCAACCCTGTGGACCACCGTCAAGGACGAGCTTCGCGAGCGCCGCGAGGCCCGCGCCGCCGAGGCCGCCCTGCGCGCCGACCTGGCCAACTACCGCACCCCCTCCGACATCGAGGACCTCCTCGCCTCCGTGGACTCGCACGACACCCCCGAGGCCGAGATGATCCGCGACGTGCTCATGGACAACCTGCGCACCTACCACCAGCGTCGCGCGTTCACGGCCTGACCTTTCGATAGAGGACGTGGCGGCGCACCGGGTGCCCCACGCCCACCGCGGGGTGGTCGAAGTCCTCGGCCGCGTCGCGCACCATCCCCAACCGCTCCATCACCGCCCGTGACCGCGAGTTCGCCACGGCCGTGAACGCGACGATCTCGGTGAGGCCGAGCTCGTCGAACCCCACCCGCAGCGCCTCGCGTGCCGCCTCGCTCGCGTACCCATGGCCCCATGCATCGCAACGTCGCCGCGATCACGGCCGCGCAAGGTCCGGAACTGGCCCCCATCACTCTCGTGACCCGGTCCGTCGTCGATGACACTCGACGCTTCACCGTCGCCCACGAGTTCGCCCACCTCGTCATGGACGAAGCGTCCGGCCCAGCCGACGACGCAGACGTCGAGGCACGCGCTGACGCGTTCGCCGGCGAACTGCTGGCACCGTACGCGGCTCATCGAACTTGACCGGGCACCTCGCTGATCGAAGCTGAGGCTCGTCGGTGTTGACGAGTACAGGCCCAGCGTATGGCGCGGCGGTGGTGCTCGACGTTGCGGTAGCCGAACGCGTTGCGTCCTGTGTGCTTCGCGAGGCGGTTGTAGCCCTCGGATCGGGCGTTGGAGTAGTTGGTGGTGATCGCGGCCTCGATCGCT